>JAABUK010003605.1_pt1 | contig 26025 bp, 24 predicted proteins | sample 5559141 | NCBI WGS metagenome assembly JAABUK01 (sample SAMN10711869, study PRJNA513367) | rock metagenome | isolation source: Antarctica rocks | place: Antarctica: Victoria Land, Pudding Butte nord | collected 2016-01-03 | reverse complement strand
CGCCTCCAAGGCAATCTTCGCCTTGAACTCCGCCGAATACCGCTTCCGTTTGCCCATCATCGGGTCCGTCCTTCATAAAGGCGAACCAAGCTTAACCACCTGTCCGAAAAACGGGGACCACCTCAGCGTCCGCTCTGTGCGGATTAGAGTAACCTCGCTCGATCTCAATTGCTGGGGTTGACTGATGGCCGCAGCCAGATTGCCTTGGCCAACCCGAAAAGCGTGAGCGATCGCGCGTTGATCGCAGCCTCGTCCCAAGTCTCCTTACTAGTAAATGCCGTCGTTAGTCGCAGGTGCGCGTGCTTGCCGAGCGACACTCGCTTGGCTAACCACGGTCCGTTGGAAAGAGACGGATTGAGCGCTTCCGAAACAAGAGTCAAATTCCCAATGCGCTGGATCGTAGTGTCTCGCTCGTCTGCTGTAACTTCCGAATTTAACGGCCAATGTGCCTTCCAGCCCTGTGGCATAACATGCTCGACTTGCACTTTGCTCCAATCAAAGGACGCTATCGGCATGGCAAGGTGATCGGACCGCCACTCCTGGTCCTCCAACGCGCACAAAATCATAAGGGGACGGGCACCCCGACCCGCATAGAGATCCTTTGAGCACCAGCTACGCTCGAAGGCCTCGTCATCCGGCCATAGATTGGCTGCGCTCTGGCCCGCAGCCAGGAATTGCCGAAGGACGGAAGCTACAGGAGCTGTCGGGTCCGCCTCGGCAACCGTCGCCAATGCCTTCAAGAACAATGTGCCATATCCGCGCGTGCCCACGTCGCATATAAGCCGGCGCACAAGAAAGCTTTCTAAGGTGTACCGGCGCGCAATGATGTACGGCTCGACGCGCAATCGAGGCTGTTTTCTGGCGCACGTTAGCTGAGACTGAAGCGGTGGTCTGACGCACGCTATCTGAGACTCAACGCACGGTCGTTGAGACGGACGCAAGATCATGCGTCTCGACGCACAATCATAGAGACTGCGTGGATCGGGGAGGGGCGGACGCCAATCCTCGGCATCCATAGGCTGCTAATAGCCGCGGTCTTGTTGCTGTCTGAGCTTTTTGGTCCGGTGGCGTTGGTAAGCCTCGATCTCGCGCGATAGCGGAACGCGTCGGTGGAAGGTCAGATGAGTAATTGAAACAAGATGTGGGGTTTTAGTGTTAGGGCCACCAATGTCCAAGCCGCAGATTATTCCTCCCATGTCCCCGGTGTAAAACACACTGGTGACATTGCACTTCGACGGGATCGGAGTGTCCGGCGACTTTTCTGCCAAGAGCTTAGCTAGGGGCGACGTAATGTTTACCTCAATGGGCAACGACTCCTTCAACCGTGCGATAAGCAGGTCAGTCTTTCCGTGCTGATCAATCATTGAGGTTCCTCGAATCGGCGCATGCATCGGTCGGGCGGCATTTTGGGGGCTGCGACCGGCGGGAGAAGCCTTAACCCCCTGCCGGTCGCAGCCCGCTTCCTGCCGTCCATGGTGGAGGGCAGCGGGCCTCCGCGACTGGTCATTCATGAATGCAAGGAAAACGAGCGGTTTCCTTGTGGTTGCTCAGATCGCTGCTTTGACCTCTGAAAAATGCAAGATAAGCCGTTGCATTTATGAATACCAGGTTCCACCCTGGATAAGCTCTTTTCTGGTGATCTTACGCCCATGCTCATCGGCTACGTCCGGGTCTCGAAAAATGATGGCAGCCAGACGCTTGCTCCTCAGCATGATGCAATGCTTCAGGCCGGCGTCGAGCCGGAGCGCATCTACCAGGACCTCGCGTCCGGCCGGCATGACGCGCGTCCCGGCCTGATTGCCTGTCTCAAGGCACTTCAGTCCGGCAACACGCTTGTCTTGTGGAAGCTCGACCGGCTTGGGCGCGACCTCAAGCACCTGGTCAACACGGCCGAGGATCTGCGCGTGCGGGGGGTGGGCCTGAAGGTGCTAACCGGCGCTGGGGCGCAGATCGACACCACCACCGCTAACGGCCGGCTCGCCTTTGGCATTTTCGCAGCATTTGCTGAGTTCGAACGCGAGCTTATCGCCGAGCGCACCCAGGCCGGCCTTAAAGCCGCGCGTGCCCGAGGCCGCATGGGTGGCCGGCCGCGCAAGATGGACCGGGCCATGCTGAGCATGGCTATGGCCGCGATGAGCGATCCCAAGTCCAACGTCACGGAAGTAGCCAAGCGCCTCGGTCTGACTACCACCACGCTCTACGCCTATGTCAACGGCGACGGCTCGCCGAAGGCGGCTGGCCAATCGGTGCTCGACGGGACGCACCGGCCAGGTGCCGCGGCAAAAGGGCGGCCCCAGCCCGTACAGGGTCACCCGCCAGCCGCTGCCGGCGTGTGATGCCCAAGGGAGTCGCTGTGCCGGTTGAGGCGCTTGCAACCCTGCGGCGGCGCCTCGCGGCGCTGCCGGCGCGCCATCCCGAGCGTGTGGCGATGATGACGTCCACGGCGCAGCTCTACGCGGTGAGCCGTGCCACGCTCTACCGCCTGCTGCGCGGCGAGCGCCGTTCTAGAGATGCGCACCGGGCGGACCGGGGCCGCCCGCGGTCGATGCCGGCGGCCGAGATCGAGCGCTGGTGCGAGATCGTCGCTGCCATGAAGATCAGGACCACGAACAAGAAGGGCCGGCACCTATCCACCGTGCGCACCCTGCAGCTGCTGGTGGAGCACGGCGTCGATACGCCGGACGGCTTCCAGAAGCTCGCGCCGGGGCGGCTGACCGCATCAACGGTCAACCGGCACTTGCGGCGCCTCGGCTACGACCATGAACGGATGACGCGCCAGCCGCCTGCGGTCCGCTTCCAGGCTGAGCAGTCGAATGCGCTGTGGCACTTCGACATGAGCCCGTCGGACCTGAAGCAGCTCAAGGCGCCGCCCTGGATCGACGCGGACCGGCAGGGCGCACCTACCTTGATGCTCTTCTCCGTCGTGGATGACCGCTCGGGTGTTGCCTACCAGGAATACCGCTGCGTCTATGGCGAGGATGTCGAGACGGCGCTGCGTTTCCTGTTCAACGCCATGGCGGTCAAGCCGCCCGCCGAGCAGGGCGAAGGCGACCCGTTCCAGGGCATCCCGGCCGCAATCTACCTCGACAATGGGCCGGTGGCGAAGTCGGCGGTGTTCAGGCGCGTAATGGAAAGCCTTGGCGTCGCAGTGATGACGCACATGCCGGCCGGATCGGACGGACGGCGGACCACGGCACGGGCCAAGGGCAAGGTCGAGCGGCCGTTCCGTACGGTCAAGGAGGCGCATGAGACGCTCTATCACTTCCATGAACCTGAAACCGAGGCAGAGGCGAACCGATGGCTCGCGCGCTTCATCGCCACCTGCAACCAACGCGACCACCGGTCCGAGCCGCATTCGCGCATCGACGATTGGCTCGCGCACCTGCCGGTCGATGGCGTTCAGCAGATGTGCGCCTGGGAGCGGTTCTGTGCTTTTGCACGTGAACCCGAGCGGCGCCTGGTCGGCATTGACTGCCGCCTGACGGTCGCCGGCGTCACCTACGAGGTCGATGCGGATCTGGCCGGCGAGACGGTCGTGGTGTGGTGGGGGCTGTTTGACCAGGAGCTCTGGATCGAGCACGGCGAGGAGCGCAGCGGGCCGTTCCTCCCAGCCGGCGGCCCGATCCCGCTGCACCGCTACCGCAAGCACCGCAAGTCGCGGCGCGAGGTCCGTGCCGACCAAGTCGGCGCGCTTGCTGGCAAGCTCGCACTGCCCCGTGCGGCGCTGTCGGGCGAGGACGCCGTGGTAATGGCCGGCGCAAAGTCACCCGCCGTGCCCGTGCGTCCGTTCCGCGATCCCGACCCATTCCATGAACTCGGTTTTGCCAGCCCGATCGCCGCCCGGCGCGCGATTGCCGAGGAGGTCAGGTTGCCGCTAGCCAAGCTGTCAGAGGAAGACCGGGCTTTTATCGACGCGCTGCTGGCCCGAACCCTGGCACGGCCGGAGATCCTTGCAGCGGTGCGCGAACGCTTTCCGCAGGGCCGTAGAAGGGACGTTGGCTGATGCTCACCGAGGTGATGCGGCACTACAGCCTGTTGCGGCCGCCGGTTGACGCCGGGTTCTTCGAGACCGAACACCACGCTCAGGTGTCGCGCGATATTCGCACGGCGATCATGGGCGGCCGCATGATCGCGCTGACGGCCGTCATCGGCTCAGGCAGGACGGTCCTGTCCCGCCGGTTGCGCGCCGACCTCGAGCGCGACGGCCGGGTCATCGTCTCGCGCTCGCTGTCGGTGGACAAGGCGAAGATCAGCATGCCGTTGCTGATTGCCGCCCTGTTCTACGATCTGACGCCCGAGAAGACGGTCAAGATCTCGAGCCAGTCCGAACGGCGGGAGCGTGACCTGCAGGAGCTGTTCCGGCGGGCCAAGAAGCCCGTTGCGCTGTTCATCGACGACGCCCACGACTTGCATCCAAGAACGCTTACCGCGCTGAAGCGCCTGATGGAGCTGGCGACCGAAGGCAACGGGCAGCTGTCGATCGTGCTGGTCGGGCACCCGAAGCTCAGGAATGACCTGCGCCGTCCGAAAATGGAAGAGATCGGCGACCGCACCACGGTGTTCGAGTTCGGCGGCCTGCGCGACCAGCAGCGCGACTACATCGACTGGGTGCTCAAAACCTCACTCAGCGAGGGCGTGGCGCCCGACGACGTGCTGACCGACGAGGCGGCGACGTTGCTTGCCGCCAAGCTCAAGACGCCGTTGCAGATCGGCCAGCACCTCGTGCGCGCGTTCGAAGCAGGATTTGAGCTCGGCACCAAGCCGATCGACGCTTCCATCGTCGGGGCCATCCTGTCCCGCCAGATCAATGACCTTGAGCCGCAGCTGACGCGCAACGGCTACGACCTGGGCAGCCTTGTGGAGCAGTTCGATGCCAAGCCGGCTGAGATCCGTCAGCTCCTGCGCGGCGACCTGGACCCGAGGCGGTCACAGGAACTCATGGACGAGATGCGCGCCGCCGGACTGCCAACGTGAGTCTCAACGAGCGTGCGTCGAGCCGCATGATCTCGCGTCCGTCTCAATGATTGTGCGTCCAATCTCCGATAGCGTGCGTCAGACCACCGCTTCAGTCTCAGCTAACGTGCGCCAGAAAACAGCCTCGATTGCGCGTCGAGCCGTACATCATTGCGCGCCGGTACACTAAGGCCTCGGCGCATTCGTCGAGGTCGGCGGTGTCGCTGTTGACGCGCCCAAGAAGATGCATGAGAAGCGGATGTAGCACCACCAAGTTCATCGCTTTCAAACGATGGAGAAAGGTGTTGAACCGCCCGCGCTCTGCACCGGGTTCGTCGATTTGCCGATACAGGCCAGCGGCGGTGTGAATCGTTTTCATCAAAGCCGGGACGCCAACATCTCCGGCGTCCCGCGCCGGAAGCGCAACATGGTCGATGAAGGCCTCATACACATGACCAGCGGCGACTGTGTCGCGGGTGCGCTCGGTCAGCCAGTTCACCAAAAATCCGTCCGCACGTGGTCGGGCGGCGTGCCCAGTACCGACACGCTTCCGCCAGTACTCCGCATCCGAGTCGAAAGCCTTCCAATATGTTTCATACAAGGCATAGCACGCAGCTTCGTTGTGAGCGGCTCGGACGGCCTCCCAGAGAAGCCAGTTCTTTACGAGATCAATGGGCAGGAGGGGGGCGCCGCCCGTATTCAGCGTTTCGAAAATTGCTTGTGGTTCATCTGTGGCTTCAAGATCCAGTACTATGACATGGAGATGGTGCATCAACGCGCGCGCGAGTGCCAGGGCGCGGTGACCTGGTGCGACATCTATGCGAAGCCATGCTGTGATTTCCTCCAAAAAGTAGGCGAGCGCTCCCCCCATGTGCCCAGGCGTGGGTGATGGTGGAGGGGTTTCGGAATCCATGACTGCGCGAAACTGCGAGCGATCTTCGTTAGTGGGCCAGACTTTGTATGTCTCGTCGCCGTCAGCATAGGCAGGGTTTGCAATCAGGCCTGCCATCTGCTGTCCAGCTTTCGCCAGCGCGTCGTGTTCCTCGGACGGCACAAGGGTCGCCTCCGTGCCGAAGGCGTGCGCGGCGGCCTTGAGAAGAATCTGAATGGTAGTCAGGCGCTGCTGGCCGTCGATAACCGATCGACGTTCTACGCTCCCCGTTCCGGTACTTTCCTGTTCCAGCACGACGGAGCCGAGAAAGTGACCACGGAGCGGCGCGCCGCCGGTCGTTTGCAGCACGCGATCTGCGACCGTTGAGACATCCTCCCATAGAGGTTCCCATTGGGCTTTCCGTTCCCAGACGTAGGGACGCTGAAAAAGCGGCACCACGAAGCGGACCGGCGGTCCAAATACCTGAGCGAGAGATATGTAACGAGGCTTCATGTTTTCCGAATCGTCAGCATAGTTCCGACCCCAATCCTACCAGGCAGTTTGTAATTCAGGTGCTAGCCTTCCCTTGATTTAGCATCAGCAATTCAGCCAAAATCTCGTCGTCAGAGATACCTGTAGGCCATCCATAGGCAGCTGCAACGGCGGCGTCCAAGGCGCGATGAAGGGCGTCTAGCCAAGCGCCTTCTGGTCTGCCCCGTAGATTGTAAAGTGCAGTGAGCGTGCGTCCACGCAAGGTTGTTACAGCAGCCAGATCTTTTGGCATTAAACGGTCTGGAAAACCCGGCACTGCCTCGGGTGCGCGCATCACCAGCTCAGGCGGATTTAACCAATGATCGCGTGCCACAACCAGAGCCCTTGCAGCATATGCGATGGTTTGGGCATGCGGGTCCAAAGCATAAGTATTAGGCGGGCAGTTCGGCGCCAATCGAGTCGGAAAGGGGAACGTCTCGAACGTTGTGGAGGGTGTGTAACGCGGCCGATCTTCCAGGGCGGTGCCCATATGCAGTGCCCATACCTCATGAAAACGACTGTGAAGGATGCCGAACGTCGTATCGTCGTCCCGAGCAACAGCGATGAGCTGGCAATCGGCCAATGCCGGCGCGCGCATCCAGGCAAACAGTCTGTGTTTGGCGACCCTGGGTGTCACGATGAAGCGGGTCAGGCCGGTCAGCGCCTTATGCATACCTTGTCGTGCTTCAACATGCCGCCACCACATGCGGGCATATACCTCACGCTTGTTCGTCGCCCGCACCGGCCTGACGTGTTGGGCGACATAAGAATAAGGAGCGGCGTAGTAGGCCGCCTCCGCTTCCGTCATCGTCCAGCCGAAGTCGATGATCCAAGTGTCGGACGGCCGCCGGGTCACGTCCATGCCGTTCGCCCAGGGGCGCAATACGTCCGCGTTCGGGCGCCCATTAGGGTTGCTGGGCAGCAGCAGCCATTGCCGGGCCAACTCGCCTGACACGTCGAAGGCACCGCCCTTGGTGTCACCCATGAAGGCCACACCCGCATTTTCCGGCAGCCTGCGCGCTGTCGTCAGGTTGGCAGCTCCTGCTGTCAGGTCCGCGTGGATCGCTGGCACTACAACCCCGTCCAGCATCGGTGCTGATACCTGATCCTGCCCCCAGCACAGCAGTGACACCCGCACGGCCGCGCCATCCAGGGTCCAAGGCTCATCTGCCCAAGCGGTCGAGATCGCGCCTGCCCGCGCCATCGGCTCCAACACCCGCCGGTTGGCACCGCCTCGGATGCTGTTCGTCGTCACCAAGCCCGCACGCGCCAGACAGCCGGCCGCAATCGCCTGCTGCGCTCGTGCAACCCAATAGCAAACCAAGTCGGCCTCGGCCGGAACCTGGCCGGCGTAGGCGGCGAACAGCCGAGCGCAGTAGGCGTCCCCCAACACGGTCCGCATCCGCTTGCCGCCAAGAAAGGGTGGGTTGCCCACGATCACGTTCGCCGCCGGCCATGCTGCCTGGCTACCGTCATCGGCCAGCACGGCGTCTCGGCAGGAAATGGTGTCGAGGGTCCGCAGCACCGGGTCGGATGGTGCCGGGAAACCGTGGCGTCGAGCCCATTGGATGTGCCCGATCCAAACTGACACGCGGGCCAGCTCCGCCGCGTAGGGGTTCACCTCCAACCCCAGCACCGCCTCCGGCCCCACCTGGAGGAACTCGCGCTGCAAACCGATCGCCTCGGCCTCCACCATAACTTGGTGCTCCAAATCCTTCAGCGCGAGCAGGGCGAGGTATAGGAAATTGCCGGAGCCGCAGGCCGGGTCCAACACCCGGAAAGCACGCAGTCGGTCCAGGAAGCCGCGGAACAGCGTCTCCGCCCGGCGGGGCGCGTCGCGCTTCGCCTTGCTACCCGCCTTAGCGACCGTGCCCGCGGCCAGCGCCGCCTCGATCTGCTCGCGTACCTCGCCCCACTCGGCCAGTAGGGGACGGCGGACCACCGGCTCGATCAGCCGTTCAATCATCTCGCGCGACGTGTAGTGCGCCCCGAGCTGGCTGCGCTTGTCCGGATCCAGGCCGCGCTCGAACAAGGTGCCAAGGATGGAAGGGTCTACTTCCGCCCAGTCCAACGCCGATACCCGCTGCAACAGGGCGATGTCGTCCCCCTCCAGTGGTAGGGCGGTAGCGTCATCGAACAGGCCACCGTTAAACCAAGCAACAGGAGTAAAATCCACCTCGCCGCCACGCTCGGCCATCGCCGCGAATAGCCGGCGCGCATACCCCTCAAACTGCGCTGGTCGCTTGCGCGAGGCGTCCAGCATGCGCTCGAACAGTTCAGCCGGCAGCAGGCCCACATCGTCAGCGAACAGGCAGAACACCAGCCGGTTGACGAAGTGCGCCACTGCCTGTGGATTGTTGCCTCGGGTGCGCAGCTGCCCCGCCAGCTCGGCGAACTCGGTCGCGGCCTGCGCGGTTAGCGCCGCCCGCGTCTTGCCCGGCCGCAGGCGCTCGGGGTCAGCAAACACAGACTTGAGCACATTACGCCGAACGGGATCGGCCATCTCCTCCAGCCGCACCTCATGCCGCTCGGAGACGGCGTTGGTCCAGTTGGTACGAATGGTGATGCGCTCGATATCGGATGTGACCAGCAGTGGCGGGTTCTCCAGTGCGCCCGCATACTGCAAGAGTTGCCGGTGCGCGGCGTCCAGGTCCTTGTGCTTGCCCTTGTACTCCCAAGCGAACCGCCCACGGCGCCACACGTCGGCCCATCCTTCGCCACCGCTGGCTTTGGTGGCGCCCTTTTCGAAAGCGTAGGCAGCCCCAGTCGGGTCCGAGTTGGGCGTGGGCTCGTCCAGCAGCGCACACAAGTCCAGAAAGTGCTCCTGGGCCGCGGCACGCTCGTTCCTGGTGTTAGCGCGCCATTTAGCAATGAAGGCGGTCGGAGTCACACATAGGACGATAACCGCACTTTAAGGACGAACAAAGCCTGCTTTGAAGGAAAAGGTTGTTCCATTCGATCTTTCCCGAGCCTACGCTGTGCAAGACCCTGTTCCTGCTGCCCCCTGAGCCGTAGCAGACAGGCTATAGTTTCCCTGGAACGCTGTCCGATGACCGGCTTCGAGCGCAAATCCGCCCCAACAACTTCAGGCATTACGCCTTAGCGTGAATCCAGCATCCGTCCTATGTCGTGACCCTGTGTCGCGTTGAGCAGAGCAGGTGGCAGGGTGAGGGACGAGAGCACGTCGGAGGAAGAAGATAGCGGGGCTAGACCGGGTATGATCGTGGACGGACTGCCCTCGGCGGTGCTGCCGCATGAGGTGGAACCGGCCCTCACTGCTTCGGAACGACGGTTTGTCGAGCGCTTGGTGGCGGCCCTTGGGGACCATGGCTGCTTTCGAAGGGCATCGGTGGAGAAGCGGGCGGCCCTGCTGCGCTACGCTGGGCGTGCAGTCAGGTTCGGCACGCCATTCGACGACGAGACGCTCGACGGCCTAACTGGCCTCGGCCCCACGCAGGTGGACGAGGCGGCAGCAGACATCTCCGAGAAGACGTCGCCCGGGGCAAGGGAGGCCCTCACCGCGTCTTCGGTGCCGGACAGCGAGCGAACCTGGATCTATGAGACGTTGGACAGGGTGTTCGGCAACGCCGACACGGTTATCGAGCCCTTCCTGCCCGACGCGCCGGATCTCTGGTCGCACATCGATGCCGCTACCGCCGCGCACAACGTATCCGTCGATGCGGGCACGGCCGAGGGGCGCTATGCGCCGTGGAAGATGCGCCGCCATCCAGGCGGCAGCTTGCGCATGTGCCTCGAGCAGACCACGCCGGGAACCGCTGAGATCCGGGCTCGGAGCGAGATGTCCATGCACGAGGCACTCGCGGGTATCCGGCGCTGGGATCTGGCGGAAGACCTTCAGATGTCCTCCATCGATCGCGCTCCGGCATGGCCTAGGGAGAAAAGTTACGAACAGCGTATGGCCTCAAGGCAGCCTGCCAGGCTCGACAAAGTGGATCCTGGCGCCCTCAAACTCGTGCACTCCCGGTCCCCCCGGCTGTTCGCCGAAGCATCAACAGGCCAACGCTGGACGAGCTGCCTAAAGGAGGAGGACAAGCATTTCAACGACGTCGTGGCCTACTGCCGGCGCGGCGGCGTCATCTCCTACCTCGTGGACCAAGATGATGAGAGGGCAAGGTACCCTTTCCTGCGCGTTATCCTCGTGCCGGGCGGAGAGGGTATGGGTTCTTTGACCGGCGGCCCGGATTCGAACCGATATAAGCTTCTCGATATCCAGGGCCGCGGCTACGGAATGGAAGCAACCGCTGTGCGGTTCCGGGAGGCCGCCTTTACCCTTGCGCGGAGACTAAACCGGGAAGCATCCAAGCCGAGCCGGTCGCTCAGCGAGCGACCTGGAGGAGACGCGTACCAGCTGACCCGGATCGTGGACCGCGTGATCGACGCCCACAGGCCCAAAAGCCAAAGCATCCAACAGCAGGTTACGTTGGCCCGTGATCTCAACGAAGCATGGAAGGGAGAAGCGAAAAAGGTGTTGGTGGCCGACGTCGCTCTCGCCTGGACCCAATACAGGGCAGCCATAGGCGCCGTCGATCGGTTGGCGGCGAGAAGACAAGGCTGGAAGGTAGCGCAACTCATCGATGGTCTGCGGGAGCGGGCTTTCGAGAGGGCGCCGGGAGTGGTCGCCCACCGCCGCGACAACGCGCATGATGCCGTGTGCGAAGCGTTTGAGGAGGCACTCGCGGACCAGGACCCCGCCGCCGTTCCGCTGCCTCCGGACGAGCGTGAGGCACTGATTAATGCGCTGGCGGCGCCGCCTAGGCGCGGAGACGTGGTGGCCGCCGCGCTTCGCAAGCGTGTTAGCGGGTCGGGACCGCCAGCGCCAGCGCCTTTCGATCTGGCGAACACGATCTGGCAGGAAGTGGAGCAGGTCCAGATAGAGCGATGGAAACACCTGCAGAAAGCCGCGCAGGTTGTGCTGTCGCTGCGGAAAGACGCTCACGAACGGGCGGCCGAGGCAGAGAGAGAACTGGCCAAAAATTCCGCCGCGTCCGACATGGACCGCGCCTTCGAAGCGTGGCGTGATCTGACATACAAGGTGAGTTCCTCGTTTGGCAAGGATGCCTGGAGGCGGGTGCGGACAGCCGTTCTCCGAGACGGTCTCGAGCGGACCCTGAAAAGGCTCTGCCTCCCTTATATGTGGCCACTGACGGCGGACGCAGCCCTGTCACTCGTGTTCTGCTCTGCCGGAGCCGAACGAAGACAACGAGTCCGGGAACAGGCCGCAAAAGCAGTACGCGACGTGCCCCATGCCTGGGAAGCGGCGCGCCAGCACTTTGAGGCGTCGCCCTGGTCGCGCGGCCTGCAAGATCCTTACGGCATCCTCCTCGAGTTGTTCGGGACTCACGGTGGCAACTCGCCGCACGTGAAGCTTGGGGATGCACTCGGCGACCTCTGGCGCGAGCATGATAAGCATTACATCCTTCACAGCGCAAACGAAGAACGGCTCCGCCAACGGTCGTTCCTGACCAAGATCCTGCTGCCAGACGAATGCAAGACCCTCAAGCGCACCAAGGAAGCGGCATTGGAAGAGTACCACCGGTCCCACCAGTGCGTGGAAGATCCACGCATAATGCCTGGTTGGGTCGGCGCAACGCGAGCCGATGTCCTCGCGTATTGTTGGCTCTCCGACGTGGACCGCTTCAGGAAGAAGCGCACTCTCGCCGTGCGCGAAGCTCACAACCGCCTCGACGAGGAAGAGGTAGCATGGAGGGCGCACCGCCTGATCCGTTTCGAGGAGATCATGGACATCCCCGACCCAGCGCGGCTAGTCACTGTATCGGCCGAGCGCCTAAAGGCGAAGTTTCCGGACTTCTGGAAAGCTCCATGGCCACGCCGAGTGAGGCACCGGACGGATTTACTTCAGCCTCCAAAACTAGGAGGGGTGGAAAGCCCGACCACGTAAAACTGCAGAGGGCGCGACCGCATTCACCGGAAACCCGGCTTACCAGTCTACGCTTGTGCAGGATGCGGCAGCGAGACTCGGCACTGAGCACGCAGGTGGCGCGGACGCTGATAGAGTTGCACCAGGTCGATCCCCTCACTTGGTGAAGCCGAACCCGGGCTTTCCATCGGACATCATCGCAGGATAGCATTTCGCCGTTGGCGTGTAAGGATCATGCCAAGGGCGGAGATACCCGGCCTCGATCCATCCTTTCTCGCCTGTCGGTCGCACCACCCGAAGAAAGCCGGCGATGGGCTGCTGCGGCGCCTCCACGATGACGTTCGTCGCGGCGTAGCTGACGATGCGGGCGGAGGCCGACGGGGTTTCTAGGATGGGCACGCCGACCTTGGGGTCCATCGCGTCCTTGGGCGAGATGGCGAGCTGCATGCAGACAGCGCCGCCCAGGGGCTGCACGGCGTGGCGGTTTTCGGCGTGGACTGCCCCGGCCGCGGCAAGGACCAAGGTAATGGCGGCATAGGAAAGGCGCATGGGTGATCTCCTATGAACGGGTCAGGATGACGGGGGAGTTGGCGGCCGAGGCGCCGATCCTGCTTGTGACGGACGCACGCCACTCGCCCACCGTGGTGACGCCGGGGGTAATGCCGTTGGCCCGGAACTGGGCGGCGGTCAGGCCGGCGACCTGGTATGATATGACATCGCTGTCCGCGGCGCCGGCGACGGCGGCGGCGTTGCCGGGACCGAAGTTGTAGAAGCCCCGGACGTCGAGCACGGACGGGTTCGGCACATCGTGCGCCTGCAGGTATTCCGCGCCCTGCCGCAAATACTCGGCGGCAGCGATGCTCTGGGTCGCTGGGTCGAGCTTCCCGGCCAGCCCGGGCACGATGTTGGCGGCGAGGTTCGGATCACGTGCGAGGGCGGCGTTGATCGAGGATATGAAGCTGCTGTCGGTCATCTGGAAGGCGCCGCTGATGCTGCCCGTGCCGCCCGGGTTCGCCGTGCAGTTGCTTTCCAGGGTGCAGGTGGCGGCGACGGAGACGGCGGTCACGCCGACCGCCTCCGCATTCTGCGATGCCGCCTCGCCCCAGCTGCGCGACATCATGGACGCCATGGCGGCGCTGTCCGACCCGTCCACCGCCGCCGGGTTGTTCGTAGCTGATGGGTCCGGCGATTGGGGTGGCGTGGACAGCTTGCCGGTCGGCATGGTGAAGGGCGGCATCCCGACCTCCTCGAAGGTCGGGACCGGCAGCAGCGGCACGCCGTTCATCGTCTGCGGATACACGTCGGCCGAAGCTGGCGCCGCCGTCCACAGGACGGCGAGCGCCACGGCCGCAGTGCACCGGCGCCGGGAATGAAAGGGACACATGGAGGGCTCCTGGTTGGTTGCCCCGTGACCCTCTCCCGGCGTGGCGCAAACGGCCTGTTCCCTCATGGCGCCGTCAGTGCCTTCAAGGGACAGTCGGCCTCGCGCGTGTGGTCATCGCGCTGCTGTGCGGGAGAGTTCATGGCAGCCGCGGCCTACGTGGGAGACGCGCTGGCGGCAGAACCTTGCTCGACGGCGGGCGTGCGCCTGAACGCCGCCTTGACCGCCTCGATGGCCTTGCCGGCGAGCTCGGCCGCCTTCTCGCCCAGCGCCTCCATCTGGCTCTTGCCGTCCTTGCGGCCCGGTGTCTCGGATGCGGCCTTGCCGACCTCCGCGTCCAGCTTGGCGAAGCGGGCGGCGATGGCCACCGTGTCACCGCGAGCTTCGGCGATGCCGTCCACCCGCGTGCGGTCCGCCCCGTACTGGCTGACCGCGGCCGAGGCGCGGTCGAGGGCGCCGGCAAGCGCCTTCTCCCGCAGCAGGTCGGCATTGAACGTGCGCCGCAGGCCGGCATAGGGGCCGCCCTCGCGCATGCCGGCGACGACATCTCCGTCCGCAACCCGTCCGGCATCCTTATCCGGACCGACGGTCCCGCCAGCTTCTCGACATCCTGCAGGGCGTAGGCCACCTTCGTACGGAACATCGGGTCGTCGACGCGGCCGGGCATGTCCACCTGGGCAGCGGCCGCCCGGATCGACGCGCCCAGTGCCGGGTCCACCCGCGCCACCATGCTCTGCGAGCGCTGGAGCTTGTCCACCAGGTCGTGGATCGGATCGCGTGCCGATGGTGCCCGCGCGGGCGATGCCGCATTGGCCTGGTGCAGTTCGGATGCCTTGGTTGTCTCGATGCTCATGGGCGCGGCTCCCTCGAAAACGATCGCGCCTGGCGCTTGCCCAATGCCTGGGGCAAGACGGCGCAAACGGCCTTACTGATTTCCGGCGCGCTTGAGGTCGGCAACCAGGGACCGGGCGAGGTCGAGGCCGATGCACTCGAGGGCGGGATTGACGTGAACAAAGTAGGCGCTCAGCGCCTCCACCTTGGCTTCCGTGCCGGTCTGGTGATGCGCGGGCGTCTCGATGATGCTCCAGGCCATCGACCGCCATTCGGCGCGCAGCCGGCGGGCGGACGCCCGCAGTTCCTCGACGTCCTCTTCTGGAAAGAGGTCATCCATGGCGCTCACTGTTCGCCCGAACGCCGTCACGCATTCCGCAAAAAGGCCACAGGCTTCGACGAGGTGCTTGTCGGTGGTGTTGCCTGCTTTGCTCGCGCTGCAAGGTGACGTAAGTTCCTCGGTAGCCTGGGACATCGGATGATCCTGCATCTCGGGTTGGGCCGGACATCGGGTGGCAGCCCGTATGTCCGGCCGCTGGCGTCACGCGTTTTCGCAACGAGGTTATCATAATTTGCCCCGGAGAAAATCGCAACAGGGGCACCATTTGACCGCCGTGCAATGCAAGATGGCTCGCGTTGCGACCGGCTTGGGGGTGCGGGAGCTGGCCGCGGCGGCAGGTGTGTCGAGCAACACCGTCTCCCGGCTTGAACGAGGCGAGACTTTGAAGCCGGACACCGTCGAAGCAATCCGTCGCGTGCTGGAAGCCGCCGGCGTCGTGTTCATCGAAGAGAACGGCGGGGGACCCGGTGTGCGCCTGGCAGGGTCCGGCAGTCCTGGATGAACAGGCCTTGAACGCGCCTCAAGAGTGCTGTTCGGGGTTGCGTGGGACTCTCTGCAGCCGTGTACGCTAAGGCGGGCGGGATCGGTTGCCGGCATTCGGAGCCAGCAGCGTCCACAAACCCGTAGCGGCTTGCGGGACTGTCGGCTCTTGAGGAACGTAGTTTCTAGACACCGCTACCCGGCGGAACAGTGTCGTAATGCGACCGTCCAGGGAGCATCAGGATGTCTGGGGTGCTCGCGATGGTGAGGAGCGACCGGCGATGCGTCGGCCGCGTGATGCGAGGCCCGAAGCGAACCAGATCGGTCGTTGAAACTCTTTCATCTGCCGGCACCCCAGACATTCTGATGGTCTCCTACTTCGAGCACGTGGGAGGGACCGAGGGCATCGAGATCGACCTCGCCCGCTCCCTGGCCGCCGATCTCCGAAGCACCCGTGGCGGCTAGCCCGGGCTGGCTAGCCCGGCCCGTAGGCCACGTCTCACGGCGGCTTCCATCTCGGCCGGATGCTGCTTCAGGCTGAGCGCGAGGTCCGCGATCAGCTTGCGCAGATCCTGCCCCTCCTCCGGATCATCCGTCGTCACCGAGCCCGCTAGGTACTCCAGCAGCCTGGTGTTCTTGTTCAGAACTTCGGCCATGGCACCCATCGCCCGGGTCAGCCCCTGCAGCATTCCTATGATCTCATGCAGCTCCGGGCTGCTTCCAAGCTCGATCACGGCCGTTCTCCCATCTGCATCATCATGCTCCTACATGCCCGGGCTGCTGCCAGGGCTCGACCGGGGACCCGGCCTGGCCGTCAACCGCGCTTGCTCTGCCTGCTCCGCCTGCCGCCGCCGCACCTCGCCGGTCTCCAGCAGCTCGGCGGCGGAGAGCAGGTCTATGCGCGTCTTTAGATAGCCCTGCTCTTCGGCCGGCACCGCTTCCCGCGCATTCGGATTTGCCCACGGCTTCTTCTCGTGCAGCCACGTCGCGATGCCCTCGGCGAACAGCAGGTCCCTGACCTGCTTTGTTTCAATCGCCAGCAGCTGCTCGTAGGAAAGGCTGAATACCTGCGCAGCCAGCTGTTTATGCACCTGCCACGGCGGCATCACGGTGCGATCCGCTGGCCGGCGCGGCTGTGCCTGCCACCATGCTTCGACGCGTTGCGGCAGCAGCCGCTCCCTGGCTCGGTCCGTCCAGCGCTCGCGCGCCTCTTCCTGCTCGCGCGTCAGCGCCTGGTCGCGTGCCCGCACCTCGTGATCCGGCATCGCGTCCACCTGCGACTTCAGCTCGAACCAGACCTCGCGCGGCATGTCCACGCGCCGACGCACCAGCGGATCCGGCTCCTGCCCGCGCCGCCACGCCTCGCGGGCCTCCCCAAACAGGCGCGCCCGCATCCGTTTCAGCTCTTCCTGTTCGGCAGCCTGGCGCTGCCGCACCGCTTCCGCCACTTGGCCGGGCAGCTCCGCCATGCGGCGTCCCAGCTCGGCCAGCCGCGGGATGAGGTCCGGCGCCGCCGCGTTCACCGCCCGCACCGCCCGGTGCTGCGCTACCGTGCGGCGCAGCGACGGGGGATCCCGGAACGACACGAAATGCTGGTAGTCCATCTCCTGCCAGGCCTGGAAGCCCCGCGCCGCCGCATCCCGCACCGCTTCGGCCCGCGCGGCCATCACCTCGACGTCCCGGCGCACCTGCGCCACAGCCTCCAGCTGCGCCATCCTCTGCCGCATCGCCAGCATCATCCGGTCGGGCAGGGCCGCCAGAGTCCGCCCCAGCCCGGCAAGCCCCGGCGCCAGCGCCGGCAACGCCGCGGACACCGCCCGCATCGTCCGGCGCTGGGCCAGCATCCCGGGCAGCGACAGGGACTCCCGCCCGGCCGCCCGGTGCCGCTCGGCCTTCTCCTGCACCGCCTGCACGCCCTGTGCCGCCGCCTCGCACACCGCCGCGGCGCGCGCGGCCACGGCCTCTGCCTCCAAACGCGGCGACACGGCAGCCTCGGCGGTCGTGGCCCACGCCACCGACGCCGCCCGCATTTCGCCGCGCGCCATCTGCCGCGCCAGCTGCCCCGCGTCCTGCGCCACCTGGCGCGACACGAACACCTGTGCCCCGAGCCGCTGCCGCGTCAGCGCCACGTAGCTTGACGCCGCCCGCCAATGCTTGCCGTGCAGCAGGTAGGTGTGGTCCAGCGTCTTGCCCTGCCCCTTGTAGATCGTCCCCGCGTAGCCGTGCCGGAACCCGTCGAACTCCGCCGCCTGCCACGCCACCGCGCGCCCGCTGTCCAGCCGCGCCGTTACCCGCCCTGTCGCCGCGTCCAGGGCCGTGATCGTGCCCGCGTTGCCGTTGAACAAGCCCAGCCGCTTGGCCGTGGCGGTCAGCTGCACACGGTCGCCCACCGCGAACGACGCCGCCCCGTGCTGCGTGTCCAACCGCACGTCGGAACCCAGCGCGCCCCGCGCCCGCAGCACCCCGCGCAGCCCGGCGTTCAGCGCGTCAACCTCCGCGTTCGTGTAGGCGAACACGAACCGCGTCGCCTGCGGATCCCCCACCGTGTCCGCCTGCCACTGCTTGACCAGCGCCGCCAGGTTGGCCGCGTCATCTGCCGTCCACGTCACCGCCCCATGCCGGTCGAACGCCCGCACCGCCTGCGTGAACCGTCCCTCCGCCAGGTCCTGCGCCGCCTCCCGCTGCCACGGCACCTGCTGCCGGTCTACCTGCCGCAGCACCGCCGAGCCGTGCCGCTGCCGCAGCTCGGTGAACAAGCCGCCCCGCTCCACGCTGGCCAGCTGCCGGTCGTCCCCCGCCAGCACCACCTTCGCGCCAGACGCCCGCGCCGCCGCCAGCAGCTCGCCGGTGATGCGGCTGTCCAGCATCGCCGCCTCGTCCACCACCAGCACCGTCCGCCCGTCCCAGGCCGTCCGCCCGTTCTTCAGCGCGAACAGCGCCGAGTGCACCGTACCCGTTTCCCCGAACCCGTCCTTGCCCATGTCCTGCGCCACCGCGTTGGTCGGCGCCAACCCCACCACCCGGTGTCCCGCCCGCTCGTAAGCGTCCCGCACCGCCCCCAGCGTGTAGCTCTTGCCCGTCCCCGCCCGGCCCTCGATCACCTTCAGCCCGCCCACTCCGGCTGCGTGCTCGAACGCCTCCTGCTGCTCCGGCCGCAGCGTGCGCCCTGCCAGGGCCGCCGCCTGCGCCGCCGCCGCAACGCCCCTGTGGTGCCCGGCGCCCAGCACCGCCGCCGCGTCGGCCAGCGCCGCCCGCTCCTGATTGCGCACCGTCGTGGTTGTAAACCGCCCTACCGCGGCGCCCGTGTCCCGGTTGTGCAGCACCAGGAGCTCCGGGTGGGTCAGCACCGCGACCGTCGCGGCCACGCGCTCCTCTTCGGGCAGGTGCTTCAGGATGTAGCGCTCCAGCTCGCGCTCGGTAAAGGTCGCGCTGTTGCGCGTCAGCGCCGCCAGCACTGCCGCCGGATCGCGCGCCGCCGCCTCGTTCGCCGTGCGCAGCTCCTCAGCCCGCGCCACGGCCCGGTTGCCAGCCCCTCGCATCCGCACCGGCCCCAGATGGTCGCCCGGCAACGCCGATGTCGCATCCACCCGCACGCCCAGCCCGTGCTCCACAAACCAGCGGTCCTGGTGCGCGCGCCACAGCTCGCCCCAGATCTCGCCTTCCGCGACGATCCTGCGACCGCCCACCAGACGAACCTCCGGGTTGAGGTCGCGCGCCTTGCGGGTCTCGAACTCGGCACCATCGACACGGCGCGTCGTGACCAGGAGGTGCGCGTGCCAGTTCGCCCCCTCGCCCGCCGATTGCTCCTCGCCCGGGTCCGCGTGCGGCGCGTGCACGTCCAACTGCACCGCGACGCCCTTGGACACGAAATGCGCGACGGCAAAGCTGCGCGCCAGCTCGACTTGGTCCTCCAGTGTCACGTCGACGTCCATGGGCAGGGCCAGCACCAGCTCGCGTGCCACCTGCGCATCCTTGCGCTTCTCTGCCGCTTCCGCCGCGTTCCAAAGGATGGCGCTTTCGCTCAGGATAGGGTCAGCGCCATCGGGCAGTAGCACTTCGTGGTGCTCCAGGTCGCCCCGATGGCGAAAGTAGAAAATCTGGTTCGTGGCTGAGGCTGCGATCTCGGCCCGGGCATTGTATGCTGCCGAGCGCACGGCATTGCCGCCGGAGTTGCGGGACACGTAGCGCGCACGGGCGAACGCGATGGCCATAATGAGGAGGCTAGGGCAAGTTGGTAGACGACTGCAAGTGGCGTTGTTAACAACGCATATTGCGTATGAACGCTACGCTCCCTCGCTCACGCTCGGCCCGCTTCGGTTCAGAACCCGCTACGCAGTGTTTCGTCTTGCCTGACAAAGTGCCGCGCCGCTAGGCTAGCAAGCAGGGCATCCGGGAGGAAGGTTTAGATGGCGCGCACCCTTGCCGAACGTCAGCGGGTCCATGAAGAGCGCAAAGCACGCATCGCCCTGGAAAACATCAAACTGGCCGCCGAGGAGCGCAAGGTGCGCAACCGAAGGCTGTTCGAGGCCGGCGGGCTCGTCGAGAAGGCCAAGCTGTCCGGCCTTCCCTCCAACGCCCTCTACGGCGCCCTGCTTTCCCTTAAGGACATGGTTGACGATCCCGAGCAGGTCGAGCGCTGGGCGATCCTCGGCGGCCGCGCCTTCGATCGCGAGGCCAAGCTGCGCGAGGCCGGGCAGGAGGCCATCGTCGTCATCTTCCCCCAACTCGTGCCCAAGCCCGTCGCCGCCGCCCTGCGTGCCGCCGGCTTCCGCTTCAACCGCATCCTCCAGCACTGGGAGGGGCTGGCCCCCTATGATGTTGCCGAACGCATCGCCAAGGAGAATGGCGGCGCGGCACGACGTATTGTTCCAAGCGCACACGGCGCACAGGACGGCGGAACTGCAAACGGGGCAAATGGGATAGCGGTCTAGCTCACGCGCAATGCCGTCGACGAGGTGCGACGACAGGCTGAGTTTCGGTTTTGTGAGTCAGGGTGAAACAGCGTTCGTCCTGTTGTTGGCCATTCTACCGCAGCGCAGCGTTTGGTGGTTTCGCTACTGATCCTACCAGCGCTCAGTGTCTCAGCTATTCGTTATCGCACGAAACATTTTTGCTGTTGTGGACTATGTCTCGTAGGATGTTTCGTACAATGCAGAGCTGTAGCCTGATATGCCTTGTTGCGGCAGGAAGTAAGAGGGTTGCCCGTCGTGGGTTCTGACACTAGCCAGCGACCAGATTGCTCCCGGCGTCATGAGCGGCCTTGGAAGACTCTGACCGCATCTTGTGATGCCGCACCAAGTAGGACAGCATCATTGCACCAGCCCACGTCAGCAGTAGCGCACCGAGGTAGCTACCCAGAATTGGGATGAGGTTCATCTGCCCATTCAGTTCGCGGGCCACCCCCAAATATGCAGCAAACATCCAGGATACCGCTGAGACTGCCCCGAGCAGGGTCGACATGGTTGGAAGCCGACCGAAGCTCGTCTCGAACAAAGGCTGCCCGACCCTGCTCGTCACCCTCGACAGCACAACGCTGTGCAGCAGCAACGCGTTGAGCGTGAGGATGCTAACGATGACCAACTTAGCCCAGAGCTTCTGGTTCATGATCGACATCGGCATGTCCAGGGCGCTGTCGGTCACAAGCAGCGCTCCCGTCACCCAAATCAGCACGAGGCCCGCGGAAACCGCATGCGATAGGTCTATCAACTGCCCAGCCGCCCTCTGGCTTACGATGCCGAACACCAGCTTCCTGAGCACGACCCAATCGGCAAGCAGGGCAGCGCCCAGGCCCAACGCAAGCGCCAGGAGATGGCTCAGGACAAGAAGCGTATGGAAGTGGATGATCATGGATGCTGCCTGAAATGCCCGGCCTCGACCACCAACGTCGTTCCTAGGCCGCTCTATAGCCGGAGGTCGCGGACATACGCTGCTGCATGCCGCCGTTGCGTAGCGTGGCGCCGCCCATCTGAGACACGTGGCTTGCCCGCAGCTCGACGACCGTTCCGCTGCTCGGTTTGACGTCGTCTCGGATCTGCTGACGGTAGCGGGCGGCCGCCTCGCCCCGGCTCCGGCAGTCCCATTTGTCGAGGATGCTGTGGACATGGTTCTTCACGGTGGGCAGGGCCACTTGCAGCCGGCGTGCAATCAGCTTGTTGGACATGCCCTCCGCCAGCAGCTCAGCGATCTCCCGCTCGCGGGCAGTCAGGGAAAAGATCCCGGCCCGGGTCGTGCGCTCGTTGGAGCGACTGGCTAACCGGCTCAGCAGCAGTGCTGTCAGTCTGGGTGGGCAGGCAACCTCCCCTGCCCCGACACGGCGCACGGCGGACAGGAGGTCACCGGCCGAGGTGTCTGGCCCCAGATACCCGGAGATGCCGATATCGGCCCAGGCGAGGAAGTCCTCGTCCCGCTCATGCATGGCCAGGACGATCACGCTCACCTTGGGAACCTGTGCCCGAACAGCAGCGACCAGGGTCATCCCCTCGGGGTGGGACACGTCGACGACGACCAAGCTGGGCGTGAGCTCCACCAGGGCGGCTTCCACCGTCTCCTGGGAGAACACGCTGCGGGCCTGGTTCTCGCCGGCACCTTGTAAGGCCGCGACCAACGCATCGCGCAGGAAACAAACGTGACTAATAAAAAGGATGTCCATACCAAATGCCCGTATCATTTATAACGCAAATATATAATACGTTACGATCCCAATTTGTCTCATAGTAGATTTGTTAGAAAAAGACAGGAAATGTGGGCGATTGTGGGGCAGGACGCGGGCGATTGTTTGACGGTGCGATCCGTCGCGAACTGTCCATTCTGGTTCAAGGAACCCGGTCACTGAAAAAGGAGCTGCGGTGACGAGTGTCGTGACCTCATAATGTATCGTACGATACAGAAAGGGGAGCGCACATGCGGGATCCGACGGCGATCACCTATGACGAGCTGACCGGCGCCTACGACCACTTCAACGCCCGTCTGTTCGACGCACGGCTGCCCAAGTGCCTCATCACCATGCAGCGCAAGGGCAAGACCTTCGGCTACTTCGCCGGCGCCAGGTTCGGCACCCATGACGGCACCGAGGTCACCGACGAGATCGCCCTGAACCCCGCCCACTTCCGCGATCGTACCACCGAGCAGAGCCTCGCGACCCTGGTGCACGAGATGGTCCACCTGCAGCACCATCATCAGGGCAAGCCCTCCCGCACCGGCTACCACAACCGCCAATGGGCCATCCTGATGCGCGTGGTCGGCCTGATCCCCTCCAGCACCTGGGCGCCCGGCGGCAAGGAGGTCGGCCAGCACGTCGGCCACTACGTCGAGCCCGGCGGCCGGTTCGAGCTGGCGTGCCAGGCCCTGCTCGCCAGCGGCTTCGTGCTGCCCTACGTCGACATCTGGCAGGACGGCGAGGCCAGGAAGAAGAAGGCCGCGAGCAAGACAAAATACACCTGCCCGGCCTGCACAGCCAACGCCTGGGCCAAGCCCGAAACGCAGCTCGTCTGCGGCGCGTGCATCGAGGCCATGCAGGCCAACGACATCTAGCCGGCGCTCGCGTTTTCGTGATCGTAGGCGTTTTCGCCACGTTCACCTGGGATCGGGGGGCAACCAAGCAGGAATCCTCCCATGCGACCCCTTCCCTCCCGCACCAGCCGGCCCGCGGCAGTCCTTGTCCTTGTCGCGCTTGCTATGGCCGGCCCAGCCCGCGCCGATCCCGTGCCGGAAACCCAGACCGGCCTGCCGCTCCTGCCCATCCCGACCTACGAGGAGGTCGGCCTGCCCTCGTTCACCATGCCCACCGGCACACCTTCGACGGGGCAGGACACGACAGCACCGCCTGACCGCACGGCGACGCAGGGCGAGTCGGGCGACGGCGCCGGCAGCCCGGCCATGGCCGCCATGATGGCGCGCAGCTGGGGCGAGGCCGCCGCCCAGAACGCGCAGATGGTCGGCGTGACCCCGGTCGCCGTCGCCGCCACCTGCGTCATGGAAAGCGGCTGCAGCAGCAACCCGGCCACCAACGGCACCATCAGCGGCACCTTCCAGATGCGCGACGACACCTTCACCACGATGATCAAAGCCGCCGTCGCACGGGATCCGAACCTCGCCGCCAACATCGTGCCCGGCCTCGCCGGCAAGCTGGACCCGGCCACCCAGAGCATCGCCGCCGCCGAATACCTGCGCCAGGGCGCGATGGCCCTGCAGGCGACCAACCTGGCCAACCCCTCCGTGCTCGACGTCCGCGGCTACTACAACTTCGGCCCTGCCCCGGCCGTCAACGTGGCCCGCGCCGCGGACGACGCAGTGATGAGCGACCTCGTGCCGCTTACCGCCGCGCAGTATCGCGCCAACGGCATCGTCCCCGGCGTCACCACCGCCGGCCAGTGGCGTGCGTCCGTCACCAGCCGGATCGGCCCCTCGGCCGCCCAGGCTCCCGTCCTTCTGACCCGTTCGTAGGAGTTCACCATGCGTCGTCTGTCTGCCGCCCTCCTCGCGCTTCTGCCCCTTCTCGGGGTGGCGCACGCTCAAGGCCTCAAGGCCGTCCGTCCCTTGCCGGGCCACGTCTGCATGGCGATTGCCCTGACTCCCGAACAGACCGCAGATCCCACACGGGGCGTTCCGGTCCGGGATGTTCCGTCGCTCTCCGCTCCCGTTGCGAGTTGGGCGCCCTCGATGCTGGCCATGCCCGCTCCCCAGCAGCCCACCGCCGGCTTTCTCCAGGTCGTGTTCGCCGACGGGCACAAGGGATGGGTCCAGGCCGCCTACCTCAAGCCCTGGAGCAGCCCCACCAACCCCAGCCGGCGCTGCGTGCCGTCGGTCATGTCCGATGGCGGCATCGGCTTCGGGTTCCAGGGATGACCCGCTCCGAGCCAAAAAACGGCCCTGGGCGGGTTCTCGCTCCAGGGCCGCAGTCTGCCCGCCAAAAAGCTCCTTCAGAGCCGTACAGCGCTCTCCTGGCGCTTTGGCGGTCCATCCTGGATGGGAGCGGCATGGACGAGTTGGGCCGCTCCCGCGCCCTGGCTGGCTTGTCCGGTTCCTTGTTCGATCCGCCGGAGGCGGAGTCGATGGTGCGGGACGTTCCTCGTCCCGACGCCTCCCGGCGGCTGCGGCGCGCAGCGGAGGGCAAGGGCGGCGCCGTTTGGCGCCAGGACCGGACCCGCGCGCAGCCACGCGCAGCCGCCGCTTAGCGGCGAGCATGGCGAGCACGGGGAGGACCCACCCCTTGCCCGCAGCGAGCACCGCGGCATCTGCGCTGCCTGGGCCGAGAGATTGTCCACCGGCTCGCGCGCGCCTGCGGGCTTAAGATTTCTCTTGGAATTTGATTTCTAAGGATTCGTCCGCCGCAACACCCTGATCTGAAACGCTAATCCGCCGGCGAGGTGAGGGTTGGGAGGGTTGAGGTGAGTGTTGGGAGGGGCTGAGGTGAGAAATGGGAGGGGGCGAAGTGAGTGTTGGGAGGGGGTCTGAGCGACGCCGAAAATCATCGTTGGAGAGGACAGCCCGAAAGGAGCAGAGTTAATGTTGTCACTCACCTCTGTTCATGCCAAGGTGCCGCCATGAGTGCCTCGCTCGGCCTTGACCCTTCCCCAATGCGGCCCGGCCGCACTATGAGGGCTGCGCACATCATGGCGCACGACATTCCCAACACCCAGATCGTCGCGCCTCGCGAGCTGGTCGAGGCCGCCTTCGCACGCGGGTCGTCACCGTCGGCCAGCGCTCGCAAAACGATCGCGCTCATGCTGCACAAGGCTGCCGGCGGCGCCTGGGAGCCGGACAAACTGTTCTCCATCGCCATGAGCGAGCTCCGCGGTTCGCACAAGGGGAATAGCCGGCTGCGGGATGTGCTCGACGAGGTGCAGCGCACGCTGATCCGCATCGAGACGCTGAGCCCGGTTGGCAAGCACGCCGTCGAATCTGCCCCTATCCTGACGCGGCGCATCGACGAGACGGATCCCCGCGGCGGTCTTGTCTGGTATCAATTCTCGGAGGCTGCCCGGCTCGCGATGCAAGGGTCGGAGCACTACGCGGTGCTCAACCGGGCTGCAGTCCTCGCCTTCGAAAGTCGCTACAGCGTCACCCTCTACGAACGTGGCGCCTGGCTCTGCGGCAGGCAGCACGACCGGGTTTGGCGCGGCACGGTCCCGCAGTTGCGGGAAATCCTCGGCGTGCCGGAGGGGGCCTACCGCAACTGGACCGAGCTGCGCCGCAACACCCTCGACCTGGCCGTGCCCGAGGTAGACCAGCTCGGCCATTTCACCACCACGGTGTCCGAGACGCGCCGCGGCCGGCAGGTCGTGGGCGTCGCCCTGGCCTTCGAGCCCAAGCGACCGCTGGAGGTGGAGGCGGCAGAAAGGGAACTGGCCGCGCCCCGGGTAGGCCGCAAGGCGCGGCGCAAGGACCAGGTCCAGCCCGACTTGCTGGATCCACCGACACGCCTGGCCCTCATGGCGCTCAAGGAGGGCCGCGACCCGCCAGGAGCGGCAAAGCTGAAAACCAGGGATGATAACTGACCAGGGATAGGTTCGGGATCCCCCGCGCTTATACCGTGCTCGGCATAAACCTGTATCCTCATCCTACCCTGAGTAGGATGGGCAGGAGGGAGAGGAACACCATTATGCAGAAAATCGTAACAGCCCAGGTCTTTCAGCGGGGTTAAGCCATGCGTAGGTCATTGATCAAGCGGTCGGGCTGAGTGGTCAGTGTCTCGAGCATATCCCAACCTTGCTTCCTGGCTGTCGAGAGCAGCGAGCGGA
>JAABUK010003604.1_pt1 | contig 26036 bp, 30 predicted proteins | sample 5559141 | NCBI WGS metagenome assembly JAABUK01 (sample SAMN10711869, study PRJNA513367) | rock metagenome | isolation source: Antarctica rocks | place: Antarctica: Victoria Land, Pudding Butte nord | collected 2016-01-03 | reverse complement strand
CAAACTTGGTCACGTAAGAGGCAATACCATGCTGACTCAATGGGTTGTGATGGTCTTGAATTGCAATGTACTTTGCCATCTCCAGCAATGCAAATGTCCTGATCAGGACTTATGGGCCCCACTGTACATGATTTTTGTTGTCCAGCGGGGTGATCACGCTATGCTAGCAATGACGCAATTACCCCATCACGTACGCATTGCCAAAATAAGATACCCACTGGGTAAGCATTACAGTTGGTTGCGGAGTCCGCTGTCTGTGCTGCGCCCTGGCACTGCTGACGGGCTGAGCTCACGAATTTGAGCTGTAAGAGCAGCCTGTCTAGGTGTGATGTCCTCTCTATCCGCCGAGTCTGCTCGAATTACGGCCCAAATAAAGTCCAGGTGGGATGATCAGGCTGAAATGTATCTTGACGTGGTCATTGGCAAGGGACATGATGCAGCAACGTTGCAAGTTCTGATTTCAATGCTTTCTGATCGGTTGGGACCTGACACAGGCACGTGGCTTGCCTGCGAGTTGTGCGACATCATCAAGCAAGTCAGCTAGCCAACTAAGATCTGGTCTGCAGACGGTCGAATACTGGATCTCGCAAGCCACGCTGGCACCCCTGCGATATCCATTGCAAAGACCTTTCCTCATGCCAGCGTTGTCTGCACTGACCTTTCCACCGTTGCAGTCAACTATGCAAAAGAACGTGCCAAAGATCAGGCTGTTTGCAATATAACATTCCAAGCTGCTGATGCTCAGCATCTGGAGCACTTTGCTGATAACAGCTTCAACGTGACAACTTGCATTCTGGGCTTGATGTTCATGCCCGACCACAAGAGTGCTTTGCGAGAAGCGTATAGAGTACTGCAACCTGGCGGAATCTATATGGCTTCTGTATGGGGCGCCCTTCCTGAGTTTCAGGCTGGTCAGGTCTGTTGTCAGCTGCCCTGTCACCTTGTCATGGCATGCAGCATGTGTTGCACCCAGTGGTGTCAAGAACTATTGTATGAGCTCAGCGCTGGCTCTTAGGACACCGTGCAAGCAAAGCAGGTATTGATGTAAGCTTGGCCATATGGTCATATGCATGCTCATGTCAAGCACTGATCATTGCTGCTTGCTGCAATGAAGCATGTGATGAATTACTTCGTCTGTCTGTGTGCACATAGGCATGCTCAAGGGTAATCAGTGACATGCCTTGTCATGGCACAGCCCTTCTGTAGCAGGTACCATGCATGTTGTCCTCAGGCATCAAACTGACCCTTGAAACGTCTGCAACTCTGCAGTTTTCTGCTTGCAGATGATGATGCAGCTCATGAAGCAGCTGATGACCAATCAGCCACCAACGCCCCCCAACCCCATGACCCCCTGGCGGTTTGGGGACCCCGAAGTCCTTCAGCAGGATCTTAAGGATGCCGGCTTCTCTATTGTCACATGCACACCCTTCAGCCACCCCATGAGATTTGCTTGGGCAGACCTGGTGACTTTTTTGCTGGGACCGCATGGGCAGTTGCGCCCCATGCTGACAAAGCTCAAGTCTGATGGCAGGAGTGATGTAGATGAAGAAGCAGAAGAGGTAAGCTTTCCATACATGGAGCATCTGGTCCCAGACTCCCGCATTACACACAGCCTCTTGCTTGACTTGCAATGCAGTGCATAAGCGTGAGAGTGGTTGAAAGTCTGTGGTAGAGTCTGCTTCCAAACGTCTACCTGGCCATAGGCTCAATGGACATTCACAACTGCAGTTCATGGCTTTATGACTACATTGCCCCAGTTATCCACCATTATGCACAGCCCTGTGCTGCGTGCCATCTGCTGCAGCTTATAGCCAGGTGGCAATGCTGCGTGACTGACTTACAGCACACTGTGCAGATGCTCAGGAGCATAGTCCAGGATCGCGGCTGGATACATGACGATGAAGTGCACTTGCAGAACACCGCGTCGATGTTCACTGCTGTCAAGACATAGTTGATGGGTACAGCAAACTTTGTTATCAATGCTGACACACTTTATGACGCAAATTTCGCACAAATGATGTTGAACCCGTATCCTAACAAATACTGGTGTCATGTGTATGTACACATATGTTCTGCATGAGATGCTGCGCAGCATGCTACGCTCCCTGAAGATTTTTGGGTCTTGTTTTCGGCAAACGTGTCCAGTCACAATTCGCTTGCTACGCCTGTGTGCGTATCACAGATGTGCACTCATTTGCAACATGTGCCTAATAATTAGTCATCACGCACGGCATGTCGAGATGCATCTGCGACTCGATGTAAGCGCACAGTTCGTACAATAGTACGTGGGTCAGCTCGACATGACATAGGTTGCTTGTCTGAGTTGCTGTTGAGAGATTGTTATCTTGGCTGTGTCTGTCGTTTAAGTAACACCTGGCGTAAAGATGGTGAAGCATGGTCAGATATTCAGTGCGGATACGCAAGCTGTGTTTTATAACTGGAAGCAGAAACCAATTCAGCGCATGCTTGATTTCGACTACATGTGCGGTGCGCAATCATCCTGTGCCAGTATCAAGAACATGAACGCTGTGATCAGCTTTTGCTTGCCTCTGCGCGCACTCGCTGCCTCTGCCAGGTCGCTGCTGTATTCGCAAACGCCTCTCTTGCCAGCCCAAAGATGCAAGTGAAAACCAGCCGGGAAGAGGCACAGTCTGAGTCAGGCTTCCTTGAGGAACATGGAGTTGTTGTGTCGCAGGTCGCAGTACACCTTCAGTAGCTTGCATTGTCCAGCCAGGTTCGTCAGGTGGTTTCCAGAAGCTCTTCTTTGGCTCAGAAGAGATTGCCATCCCAGTTTATGGCAGGTGATTTCATGCTGCATCAATCTGGTTTGCGATGTTTCTGCGCACCAAGGTGCACTGCACACAGTCTGACTTGGTCAGACTTTGCAAAGCTGCCCTGTCTTGTTGCCAACACCTCGTGCTGGCCTGCCTTATGTTTAACATAAAACTGCCTCCCTGACACCGATAAAGCTTCTGCTGATTCAAAGCCTACTTGTTTGTGTTTTTTGTAACTTGTCAAGAAGCAATTGCCCTGCTGTCTGCAGCACCCCAGCGGCCATCAAGGCTCACAGAGCAGCTGACGTCTTCATCAACTTTGCATCCTTCAGAAGGTGACATGCTGCATGATGCTGGTGTACTGTGATCATCTTGCATGCTATGTCTTGCAAACTCCATCATTGCTGCGGTGTCGCTATGATCATCCTGCAACTCATTCTGTCACGTGAAGACAACACCATACACTGCACATACTGACTGCATTCATGGTCATGTAACCTCTTACATACCTGGTCTGTATGCAGCTGCTGCAGTCTGCTTGTCCACCAATCTGCATCTTTGCCTGTCTACTGCATTTGAGTCTATGTCTGCTTGTACACATCCTGCAATGCTTCTAACCAGCTGCTGTCCACAGAGTTGCATTTGCTACACAAAGCTCTTCTGCGAGACGCCTGCATTCAGCATCAGAGACAGACAAACTGAATGCATCTGTTGACCGGGCAATGCAGAAGTTATGCTTTCGTCTGACCATATATGCAACGAGTCAGTCCATGCTACCGATGAGTCATCAGCAGTCTTGTTCTGCAGTGCCTATGAGTCATCCATGGAAGCTCTTCAGCAGCCATCCATACGAGTCATTGCAGTCATTGCTGAAGGTGTCCCAGAAGGTGACACCAAGCAGCTCATTGCGTATGCGGCCAAGCACAACAAGATTGTCCTTGGACCTGCCACAGTGGGGGGCCTGCAGGTACAGCTGTCTTACTCATTGCCACCATGTGATCATGGCTACCATGTGATTCTTGTCACCATGTGATCATTGCCACCATGTGATCATTGCCACCATGCATTCACTGCAAGACCCAGACATGTCTTCTTTCCATTGAGTTGGTGCTGTTCATCATTTGGCAGGACTGCTGTAGGCTCGTGCATACAAAGTCAGAGCACGTGCCAGCAAAACGGTGGGGAATCTCTGCTGCAACTACTGCTGCAATTACTCACAACGTGAAGGCAAGGTTGTTGATCAGTGTAACTCATGCACAGACCAACACGCTTTATCTACAATGGTGACAAGGTTTCTGATGAGTGTGACGCATACTCAGGCCATGTGTGCCTTATCAACAGTGACGGCAAGGTTTTTGCCGAGATTCCTGCAAACACAGACCATGTGGTGCCTTGTCTACAGGCTGGTGCATTTCGTATAGGAGACACAGCCGGGACTCTGGAGAACATTGTGGCCTGCAAGCTGTACAGGCCTGGCTCTGTGGGCTTTGTATCCAAGTCTGGGGGCATGTCCAATGAGATGTACAATGTGCTGTCAAGAGCCACAAATGGCCTGTATGAAGGTGTGCCTGCCCTGCCTGATGTTTGTGTATGAGGAGTGTTGATAGGCACATGTGAAGGTCACGAACAGCCAGTAGGAAGGTGTGCCTGCACTGCCTGATGAAGCAGCAACAACTGCTGCTGCTGCTGCTTGCTTACAAGGGAATGTTAGCAAAGTACGAAGCATGCCTTGAAGGTAGCGTTGGCTTGTGGCTGCTGTTGATGAGACACACAGTGGCTCTGTGAGAGCCCATGCTGTATACAGGGAAAGTCGTACACCTTAACAAAAGAAACTTGGCTCACTCCACATAGCGACACATGCATGCCATACCATACAATGTCATCAGGCATGTCATCTCTGTAGGCTGCATGATGAAATGTCTTGGTAGGCTCAGCAAAGATGCATGCTCAATGATCCACCCATCCAGTCTCTGTTCTGCAGATCATACAGTTCACTGTGCTGTTCTTGTATATGCGCCATGGAAATCAAGCTCTGAAATATTTTTGAAGTGCTGGTATGTTTGCTGGTACAATCTGCAAGGTTCCAGTAGTTGTGCACCAGTGTCAGATCTGCACCGTGCACCAACATATCAAATTAGATTTGAAGCTGCAGCTGTGGAGCTTCACAGTGCCCAATTTGGATGCTGTCAATTTTACCACTTTTGACGTATCCCAAGGCAGTCCCTCTTGCAGTCAGCCACTTGCTCTAAAGCTTGCCAGACACCCCATTTCTCATTGATAAACACATACAAAGCTCTATCACATGAAAAGGATGCAGGCTCAGCTGTTGCCGGAGATGCTCCAGGCAGCTTCTTGATCATGGCATCAGCACATTTCTGATGTCTGACTCAAGTCTGCAGAACTGCCCTTCAACAGCCCAAAGTTCGTTCTGCAGGCGTTGCTATTGGTGGACATGTCAGACTCACCTCACTACTGAGAGGTCGTCAACACCTCAGCATTCACGCTGCAGGCATTGCTTTGACTGGAGATGTCAGGAAGACTGCCTGCCAACGACCCAGAGACTATGCTGCAGGCATTGCTGTTGGTGGAGATGTCAGACTCACATCACTGCTGAAAGGTTTCCGCCAACAGCCCAGTTTTCCTGCTGCTGCAGGCATTGCCATTGGTAGAGATGTCAGACTCAACTCACTGCTGAAACCCTGAAAGACTGCTCGCCACCATCACTGCCGAAAGACTGCCCGCCAACAGCCCAGTGTTCTTGCTGCTGCAGGCATTGCCATTGGTGCACATCTCAGACTCAACTCACTGCCAAAAGACTTCCCGTCAACAGCCCAGTGTTTCTGCTGCTGCAGGCATTGCCATTGGTGGAGATGTCTTTCCAGGCAGCACCCTCTCAGACCACTGCCTGCGCTACCAGAACATCCCAGACATCAAGCTAATCGTGGTTCTTGGCGAGCTGGGGGGGCACGATGAGTACAGCCTTGTGGATGCCCTGACATCCGGCCAGATCAACAAACCTGTGGTGGCATGGGTTAGCGGCACCTGCGCTAAGCTGTTCAAGTCTGAGGTTCAGTTTGGACATGCTGGGGCTAAGAGCGGCGGGGCCTCTGAGTCTGCTCAGGTGAGTCAACTCAGAGTCAACTTTGCTTGCCGAACTTGCCGAAACATAATCAGATCACCTCCAAAACACATGGGTAGATACTCTCTGATCCATGTGGATATCAGATCCAAAGTTCGATGTTGTTCTCATGGCCTGCATAATCAGCGCTAGTCCAGCTGCTCTGACACTGTCATGTTTGAGCCGGAGAAACAAGGGGGGTGCGTCAGCAGGTGTGCTTGTTGACTGGTGAAGCAACCAGGCAGAGCCTTATGGTTTGTCAGGGCTTTTGTAGTGACCTCTGAGGTTTGAAAGGCTGGCACAAAATCCATGTGAAACCAATGTCAAACTCTTTGGTGCATGACATCTCAACGCGATGATCTGAGTCAACTCAAGGCGGTTTTCTGAGTCTACTCAGGTGTGCGCAGCGTGCCAGAGACACTGCATGATATGCCTGACACAAGAACACAGTAAGCAGTGCATCAACACAAATCAGCAGTTGACTGTGTGTTGGTGGCACAAGTGCAAAGACAGTCAAGCCTGACCTTCTGCTTGAGCAGGCTGGATCTGAGTGTACTGAGCTGACTCAAATGACCTCAGGACTACAGCCACACATAAGCTAGAGTGCCCAGCTCTCCACCTTGTAGCAAGCTCAGCAAATCCAGTACGCGTTGACTTTTGCTTGAAGTCAAGATCGACCTTCATTTCACGCATCCATGTCACACATGCTGGGATGGTGTTAGCCCCCCCCTTTCCCCCTAACATATGCCTCTGGGCTTCCCAAGGGGTACAGAGGATGTGTATAAAGAGCACATTCATTGCAAACACACCAGCTTCTGCATGCAAAGATTCTGTCGGGCAAATGCAGTGTCTATTCGTTCTTGCAGGACAAGAATGCTGCATTGAAGGCAGCTGGTGCCATAGTGCCCGAGTCTTTCGAGGGCTTTGAAGGCATCATCAAGACAACATATGACCAGCTTGTAGAGGAAGGGCAGATACAACCCCAGCCTGAATCTGAAGTGAGGGCAGTTCCGCAGGACCTTGAAGCTGCCAAGAAGGCTGGAAAGGTAAGCACACAGCTTTGACATACCTCTCACATATCTCCTTAACGTAGAATGCTGTTCACTAGTCTACAGACGCGGTTTAGTTTAGTCTGCCACAGCAAAAGGGACTTTTCTTTGAAACAAGTGATAGACTTGTGGTGCAAATAGCTTCAGTGACGATATCACCAAAGCAGATACTGCACGTGCAAAACCTGGAAGCCAGAAGGCTTTAAAGTGAGTCCTTCCTGGCAAATCATCCTGCAGCCGGATTGGTACTTTTGCGTCCATGGCTAGTGCTATGCATCCCATAGCTGACCTGCATGTGATAACATAAAATCAACAGGCATGTAGGACTGTAAGCATGCACATTCAAGCAAGTGGAATTCATGATCTTGCTGTATACATCATGCACCATTGCACATGTGCCTGTGTTGCAGGGGTGAGTAATGATCATCATCTCGGCATGCATAAATCACAACAGGGCACATGCTGCGTGCGCTCATGACATCTTGTCACTGCTTGCCGCAGATCATAGACCATAGACCAGCTGCAACTCAGTCATACGTTGCTACATGCTGGTGGTGACATTGTCACGCAGAAAAAGAAAAGAAAAAATAAACGAAAAAGAGATATAAAAATGAAAACAAAATTAAAATCAAACCAAAAAGAGAAGAGAAAAAGAAAAAGAAAACAGAAAAGTTTGTTACGCATCTGTGACTGCAGGTTCAGGTGCCCACCACCATAGTTTCCTCAGTTTGTGATGACAGGGGGCACACTGCCTGCGCTCATGACACTCTCTGCCGCAGCTGGTCGCCCGTCTTTCACAACGCAGTCATACATTGCTACGCTTTGGTGTTGACAGTGTTACCGTAACCACTGTTACGCATTCGTGATTGCAGGTTCGGGTGCCCACCACCATAGTGTCTTCCATTTGTGATGACAGAGGTGAGGAGCCCACTTACAACAAGGTCACCATGTCTACACTCATCACAGGAGACTACAACGTTGGAGACGTCATCTCACTGCTTTGGTTCAAGAGGCAGCTGCCCAAGTATGCCACACGCTTCATTGAGCTGGTGGTTATGCTGTGTGCCGATCATGGACCATGTGTATCAGGTATTGCATCATGTTTGAATCTGGTGGCTTGTTTCTTACTGACATGCATATGGCAGCTGTCAAGCTTTGCTATACTTCTTGTTTGAGTTGTTCTTCAGTGCATGTGCTCAGGAAAGATTTGTCATGTTGCATGTGCTTTGCTGTCAGAAAGGAAGCAGCCGCAAGACCAAGATGCAGTGGTACATGCCCATAGAAAGCAGCATGGCATGGCACAGCACAGCACGGCAGATCAGACACAGTTTGGCACAGCACAGCATGACATGACACTGCACAGCATGGCCCAGCATGGCATCACAGTGCGCAGCATGGCACGACACAGCACAGCACAGCACAGCACAGCTCAGCTCAGCTCAGCTCAACTCCGCTCCCTGGACTGCGTTTGTGTCTCAGCGAGAACTTGTGATGTTTGCAGGTGCGCATAACACCATTGTGACAGCCCGAGCTGGCAAGGACCTGGTGTCATGCTTAGTCAGTGGCCTACTCACCATTGGCCCCCGCTTTGGTGGCGCTGTCGATGACTCAGCACGCTACTTCCAAGATGCTTGTGACAGAGGTACACTCCTGATACATAGTCCTGGCCCTGTGAAACCATTTGTGCCTAATGCAACATGCTGCTGTCAGCCTGCTTCATGCCTGGACATCTTTGCAGAAAATCCAAAAGGTGCTTGCATTGTGGCCTTGATCGAACCACGGGGATTGAGGCATTGATCAGGAGTTATCAATTTTGGTTTGTGACCCTTATCTGGCATCAGGCTGATGATTCATGCAACTTTACCATTGTGCGTTGTATATTTGGAGTGCATACAGATAAGAGCACCAAAGCATGCTGGCACCTGATGCGTGAATATTACGTGAAAGTGTGGATCAGGGTCATTGAATTTGCAGGTTTGGAACCAGATGAGTTTGTAGAGGACATGAAGAAGAAGGGAATCAGGGTACCTGGCATAGGCCATAGAATAAAGAGCAAGGTAAGCCTTGCCGGCTGGCTTTGATGATACAGTGTATCAGTTGTACCAGCCCTGAATCACACTGCACAGTCCCAACTCACTGCCGCATGTCTATGTATGTATATCTGGCAGACAATGCTACCACAAATCCACAAGGTGCAAATCGAATGTACATGCTTGTCTGTTACTGAATTGCAACATGCAGCACCTCAAGTAGTTCTCCACATTCTCTTATGACCTCTTGCTGCTAAATGCCAGAGGCTTGTCAGAGGGAGCACCAGTGCTGGCTAAACCCTGTATACCTTTCACTCAGAAGCCCTACATACCTGACACTCTGTAATCCTGTATACCCTACACTCTCAAACCCTATGCAGAGCTGCAGGCACTGCAAGCCTGTGGGAGTTGCAGAACAAATAAAAGCTTTGTATCGCGCCCTTTCAAAAACCAAGAAAATCAGCTCGCATCACCAGTCTGCCAGGGCACATGGTGTCAGGCCATCACAACAGTTGTAGCCTGACTCGAGCAATGACAGCAAGAGCAATTTTCTCTGGTGCACAGGACAATCGTGACAAGCGAGTTGAGCTACTGCAAAAGTATGCATTCAAGTTCTTTCCCAGCACCAAGTACCTAAACTATGCCGTACAAGTGGAGAATTACACGCTCCAGAAAGCTGCCAACCTGGTCCTGAATGTAGACGGCTGCATAGGGACGCTGTTCCTGGACCTGCTGCATTCCTCTTCTTTGTTCACCGAGGTGTGTATTCCAGTTCCTTCTAGACTGGCGTCAGTTATGTCATACATGCGACACTGCTTGTTTCACATATCTTTGCATGCTTTTGCTTGACTCACAGGCTTTGTGTCCTCCTGCGTGTTGCTGAACATGCATTACATCTGTAATGCTTTGCTTGTATGGATCCATGAGGCGTGTGGGCAGCACTGCAAGGCTTCCTGACACGCTGCTGAGTAATCCTGTCATTGTGATGGTTCATACATGTACAACATGTATCCTGCTGTCACAAACATATGTGCTGTCACAAACATATGTGCACTGCATGCTTGCATGTAGCAGTTGCGCAAAGGTACTTGCAAGAAAATGCAGGGTAACTTTGTGAATGCAGGCTGAGATTGCTGACATTGTGAAGATTGGTTACCTGAATGGCCTGTTTGTTTTGGCACGAAGCATTGGCCTGATTGGTCATGCTCTAGATCAGAAGCGTTTGCAGCAGCCATTATACAGACATCCTTGGGATGAGGTGTTGTATATCTGACTGTCATGTGCATGGCTTATAACAGTTAGACAATTCCTACACATGTTCCCATCCTTGCTATAACGTGAAGCCTGAAAGAAGTTTTGAGTGCATCATTATAAGAACTGGGATGCATACATATGCTCTACTATGCAGATCTGCAAGTCTCATAACGACATCGGCAGTACCCTTTTCATCCAATCATTGCGGCTAACAGAGTGCTTGGTGAGCAGGCTGTGACTGCATGCATGTCTGCCAATCACCAAGTAGTACGAAGCAGTATGTACACATTACAGACACAAAGTGATGTCAGTGCATCCTTCTTTGGGAGCAAAGGTTTCAGCAGTGTGTGGACGTGCAATCATGCAGCGATTGTGCTTGCACGTTTTTGATACAAGCAGATGCTGTGGAAGGTCCTGTAAAACAGAACTTTGTAAGGGCAACTCCAGAAACTCGATGACAGGAGTCCATAGACTCAGACACGAAGAGCAACAGCTTCGCAGCGTGCGCAAAGGATCTGTACTCAAGCTACAGCTGTATCTATGACTGATATTGCTAATGCAGACGAAATCAAGTACACACCAATGCGAGCATGCTAGCAACAGCTTGTTGAGCTTTCCTTCGAGTTTCCTTCAAAATAAGTGCTTGTGACCACTGTTGAACCACAAACGAACTTGACAGCCATGCTGCATTCTGCACCCAAATCAACTTATCTCAAGAGCGACTCCTCTTCACCATCCTCTGTGAACACCTTATGCTTGGGGTCCAGGAAAGAGCACAATCGGCAAAGTGGATCTTTCAGGTCCAAAGACCTTCTGTTGAGCGCCTCAAAGCATTGTCTTGCCGTCGCTGCAGGCACACAGGCTGTCAAGAACCAAGAGCTTCGAAGAAAATCAGGAGTTCCGCTGAGCAGCAGGAAAAGCTCCTGTAGTTATCCCACCCTTTGGCTGTATGAAGCTGTGAAGCTCTTGCTGCAGACTCTCTGCCACAAACATCCAGTAGTCTGTGACATCTGAAACACTGGCCGTCTTGTATTCAGCCTCGATCAGTCTCCTTACGTCAAGTTTCATTTCCTCAGAAACCTTTGCACAACTGAGAGTATGCTCTTGCAGTCTGGGTATGCGACCGTCCCGTATTCTTTGCTGGCAGAACTTGCATGTGGCACTATGTTTGCTGGCGTTCTTGTGTGCGCCCGATCTATGCCAGTAATCCCAAATGAAGCTGCAGGAGCTGTCCCTATAGTCCGGTGCTCCATTTTCTTGATCAAACCAACGGTCGCCCTCCGGCTGGTATGCTGTGTGCTCTGAACGTATGCGCTTGATGCTTTCAGAACAGCGGTCATTGGGAGAGGCATGCTGCACTTGAAAACTATGCATGATGCCCGTTGCGATGGTCTGGTGTCCCGTCTTTGTCGGGCTGTCGACAACACTGTTTGAAACCACACACACACACACACACACACACACACACACCTCCGGTCAAACTTCGAATTAGTCATTCTTGCATCAATAATCTCTCTGGCAAACATGTGTCTGCAAGATGTTGCAACGGACAGTTTTGCAGACATTGCAACAGACACTTGTGCAGAGGTTGCAACAGAAGATGACAGGCTGTGCAGTGAGTTATTGCTGATCCTTGGCAGCCAGCAAACGCTTCTGCAATCATGTCTGATGAGAGACCGGCAACGGTCCGTAAGCAATCATTACAGTATTCTCCAAACTTGTCAGTGACAAGTTGTCACTGACAGCTTCATTGTACTCCGTGTGGCATGTTCTAATTCCCCGCCAGCGTACATGTAGCAGACCAAATTTTGAAACAGCGCCATTTTCGGCATTTGATTTTATACCCCTGTGTCTTGACAATCAGTGTAAAGGCCCTGCTTGGTTGGCATCTTCATACACACATTATTCTAGACACGGACACCAAGGTAGGGCAAGGCATACATGTGCACTTTGCTATGACCAATGCCTCGGTTACCAGATGCATTTAAGAAGTCAATGGTCAACAATACACCCTTTCATAACAAACATGCTAAACCTGAAGGCCAACAATCTGCACTTCTGCCAGAGTCAAGATAGTAGTGTCAGCTGGCAGCTGGATTGCTACAGCCTGGCCAACCAGCGATTGAGAGCACAGGAAGGTTTCGGTGTAGTCAGCGCTCTCTGAGAATATAAGGGGGGGTGAGTCAGTGGTGAACGATGGCACCTGCAACATCAGGCATTAATATGCACATCTCTATACAGGCAATCAGTAGAGGCTATCAAATTATCAAATCAAATTACATGCAGCTGTTGTCATGACCATTTGCATACACACTTGAAGCTTGTTGGACAAGTCTGTACTCATCTGCAGAGCAGAACTTCCAACACAAAATGTGTATGCTAGACACTCGTGAACACCGAAACTATACAGCAGGCCACCTCAGACACTCGCAGCTCCTTTGCTGTATCCCATGAAGATGCAAACATTGTGATTGTGTGTATTGTGCTTGCTGTACAGATGAAATGCAGATTGCTCTTACCGTCGCACACAGCTGCCAGTTGGACTCAGTGCTCAAGTCTGGGTTCTCGTTTGAGGCCAGGTTGAGTGCACTGGGGTCCCCAACATAGATGTTGGCCCCAGCCAGGGGGCACCTGCAGCAGTCCTGCCTTGCAGATAGCACCACATGCGTCACCCTGTATGACACCTGCAGCAACAATTGTTGTTTGACCCAGTACATTACTGAGCTGCACTCTGGGGCCGGTCAGGAAAAGATGGTGGCATCCTTTTGCCTGCAGGACTACATCATGTGTCCACTGCTTGCAGCAGAGGAGCTAGCATGATAGTTCTGGCTGTTGGTGCAATTTGCTGCACTTTGGCACATGAGCAACCATGTACGTCTAGCTGCAGCCAAATCAGGCTTGAGACCCAGGATCATCAAAAGCACAACATCACAGCAAGTACACACAGCGCTTCAGACTGCCCAAAGCAAGCTAAAACGCTTTCTCAACCCCAAGTCTCAGCCCATAAGTGCCCACATGCACAAGCTCAGCACTCAGCAGCTCACCGAGATGTCTGAAGAGAAGCCAGCAGTCCAGTAGGGGTAATTGGGGGTAGAGGCATAAGCCCCAGTGTAGTAGGGGGAGCTCATGCACTCCCCAATGACACCGCAGGTTCCATACAGCCCTTCTTCATTCAGCTTGGTGCAGCTCTTGGTGTCCACCGCAGTCTGGGAAGATGTGGAGATGTCACCGTCCATTGCAGCGCTGGCTGGATGCTTCTTGGTGTCATAGTCTGAGCTCTGGTATGGGTTGTACAGCTGTATTGGGCCTGCAGAGACAGGCAAGACTTGGCAAGCACAAGCTGCAGGGTGCAATCTGCGAATTGACGCACAGGCATATGCTGCACTCATGGGAGGCAGAAAAGATGTTGCCCATTCAGGAGCGCTTGACCTGTTTGGCAACACCAACCAGAGCATGGACTGTTGTGGCCATTGCGCCTGAAGTACATGCTCAAGCTGTATGAAATTGGTGCTGTTGAGCATATATGCACATTTCAACCATGCATAGCAAAGACTATGTGTGTGCTACCCAACTGAAAAACAAATGCAACACATGATACCACAGCTGAAAGAGTATATGAGTTTAGTGGTGTTAAGCATATATGCACATTTCAAATACCTACCTCCAATGGCATCAGAAGATGTAACTTTAGCAGTATGTGCCCCCCTGTGATACAGTTGCGAGTGACTGCTCTGCACTGCTGCAACTGCAGCTGTGCTGGGACTAGGGGTAGGGCTGGGGACGGGGCTAGGTGACCCCTTTATCTTCTTCTCCACCTTCTTGGCTGCACCAGAAACTGCGTCTCCAACTTCTGAGGCTGTTTCATTGACCCAGTCTTTGAAACTCGTCAAGTGCAGAAATCCTTGCTCAGGTGACTCAGGTGACTGCTGAGCAGACTCATACACAGGTTTGACTGACTCAGTGCTGGCAACAGCTGCGGTGGCCACTGCTGTGTCATTGGTGGATGTGTCATCTGAGGCAGAGCTAGCTGCATCAGTCATCTTCTGAGCATAGCTGTCCATGAGAGCACTGTTGTCGGACCCAACTTGCTCCATTGCCAAAGTGCTGTTCATGTCGGGAATCTGGCCAGCTGCAGCGACTGCTGCAGCCTGTGCATAGCGTGCAACCTTAGCACGCTGAGTCTCGGTGGTGTAGCTGCGACTCTTGTAAGTGGTATCAACATCTACCAAGGTTGAGCTCTGGTAGTTGGTGTCTGGGTCTGTGTAGAAACTGGTTAGCAGCCTGCGCCCTTGGTTTTGCAGGGGCTCTGCAAAGCAAACAAAGAGTTTTGATGCAATGGTCTATATGCGGCTTGCAGTAGTCAGTGTCTTGACCAGACTGACAGAACTTGCCTGCAGTGCTGGTTGCCAGTAACAAGGAAGCGCATAACACCGTTGCCACCAGCAGGCTCGAGCGGCAGCTCATCCTTCTTCAAGCAACTCGCCCGACTCTCTTGTGCCAAGGCGCACGCCTGCAGATGACAGCACCCCTGTTGGCCATACGGTATGCTACCGCACACTGTGGCAGTAAGGTGTAGCGGTCACCCTCGAGGACACGTCTGCCCAGTCGCAAGCACAAAAGCGTCGAATAAAGCGCAGCAGTGCGTACCTCGGTGCGCACTTTAGGTTCGAGCTCTTGATATGACCTTGAAGCTCTGGCAGTCGAACAGCTCAATTAAACCCTGTCAGTTGACTGTGCACGAGATTGTACACAGAGGCTGCAGCGCTGCACAATCCACCCGCTAATCGCCAAAGCGCCAGCATGCAGTCCAGGTGTGCGTAGATCCTGTGGGACCACTGGTCCCCAACTCCCGGGGCTCCTTCACCACGCCCCCCCTCCACCCCCCCGCGACTCACTTTCGGAAAGCGTTGCAAACCACATGTGCTTCCATACGCTGTGAATGTGCTTCACGTACGCTGTGAATGTGCTCTGCGCTATTGTGCTGACTCCGGAGCTGTTTTGACTACGGTCATCTCAATAAGCGCGCTTTGATCACCGCTGTCCATGCAAAATCAAGAGCTGGCTTCCTGCAACCGCCTGACGTCTCCTTTGTGCAGTTTAAGTTTTTGCGGTCGACGTCAGTTTCTGAAGCGTGCCCTTTGGGCGCAGCATCCAAGTCAAACTTTTTCATCACGAAGACCCAGTCATTCATGCACGCGGTGTCTGGTGGCAACTGGTGGCAGCGATGACGAGGACGACGAGCCAAAACAGCAACCCACTCCCTCAAGTCGCAACCAGAACCAACCCTCTGCTTCTGGTCTTGGGCTAAATCCTGATCTGGAGCAGCCTGTACCAACAGAGCAGCGACCTGTCAATGAGCTGGCTGCTCTCAGGGAAACGTGGCTTTACTCCTGGGTGAGTTGTGAGTTTGTAAAGTGCAAGCGCAAATAGGCACTGTTTGTCAAGTCTGGAAAACAGGGTCAAGAATGCTCAGCAGGGTCAGACTCGCGATATCATATTCTGCTGCAGGCGAGGCTAGAGACACCATCATATCTGTCCAGATTGGGTGCAGTTTGGCTTGGCTTCTTCGCTCTTGTTGCAGGGCCTATTGCTTTTCAGACTTTTGATCCTTCCAAGCAGGTGCTCATGAAAGTATGCATCCTGCAAGTACACACCTTGACTTGCTCACAATGTCAGTGCAAGGTGACTTGACGCTGACACTGGTGAAAGCATGCACCAGCTTGCAGTCTGTGCACCAGCTCAATTGGCACTCGTCTGACTGCAGCCTGCTGAATGGATGATGAGTGGCACACTGGGGGCCCTTGCAGTAGTGGCTGCTGCTGTTGTCAGAATATATCTAGGCTGGGCGTATGTTGGCAACAGGCTTTTGAGTGCTGCTGTAGAATATGAAGAGACTGGTTGGTGAGCAGGCAGCTGCAGACCTCATGCTCTGTTACCCATGTCTTGCTTTCATCGCTCGTATGTATCAACCCTGTTTTTCCAGATGCTGTCATGCAATCTACTTACAGCTGTCAGGGGCTTTGAGCAACGACCTACTCCACACCTGCCCACTCACCTGCCCAATCAAAACCTGCAAAGCTCGACCTACTCCACACCTGCCCAATCAAAACCTGGAAACAAACAGCCTCAATCCTGACTGCAAACAAGGGATGCTCTGACAGTGCAATCATGCAAAGCTTGTCCTCGGCTTAGCAAGCCAGCAAAAATTGTTTCTCACCATCTGACTGACTTGCACTGCTGCTGATGCAGGTACGATGGGCAAACCTTCGTGAAACCACCTGAGGTTTTGGCCAGAGACAGGTTGCTGGGCGCATATGAGGTAAAGCTGCATCAGGCTGGCAAAAGCCAATCAGCGCTGTGCAGTCTGCTGTCAGAGCACACACACGCGCATGATTCCTAAACGGTAGTCAGGCATCTGCTTGCTGCACATGCTCTTGACAGCCTATGGTGATGTTGTCATCACAATGCTCCTCTCTGTAAATCTGCATCTCGTTGACTTTGGCACAAGATGAGATACTGAGCACAACACTGCTGACCGCGGCTGCAAGCACACCACAGCAATCAGTCACTGCATGCCCAGGTTGCATTCCTGCTGCAGGTCAAGCCCATCTTGGCCAGGTTGAAGACAACGCTAGCAGGATCAACAGCAGCCTTGGTTTTGAGTGCTGGCTTGTTGGTTGGTTTGGTGCAGGCTGGCACTGATGCTGATGGCATCTATGGTGAGTTCACATGCTTGCAATTCTGCTGAGCAACATGCTCATACTGACTGACCTGAAAACTTGGTGAATCAAGCATGCACATCACACTGTATGTGCATGTGTCTACCCACATTGCCATCATTGGTATTCTGCAGTGGGGTCTACACCTTATCTGTGCCAGCTGCAGTGTCTTTGCTCTTTGCTCATAGCCAAACAGACTGGACATTGAATTTTATTGTGTGCAACAGCAACATACATTGATATTCACGCTCATTTCATTGGCACAGGCCGAGGGGCTGCAAGGGCGCCAAGGCAGGTCACACTCAATGGCATCATCTATAGTGACAAGGTCAAAAGTCTGGCAGACTTACGAGATGATGAAGATGCCGCAGCAGCAGAGGCGCTAGCACAGGGGGGCAGACCAGGGTATTGCGGAGACCGATACTTCAAAGCTGCTGCTGGGGGTCACATGTGTGATCACTTCGATAGGCATAGCTAGTGGTATTGGAAGGCCGGCGTGCTGGTTGTATATGAGAAGATAAATTGGAACAACTTTCATGTTTGTTTCTTGCTTTTGGCAATGCGAGTTTGTTTTGGAAATGTTTATGGATGTCCTGCGGTGTTGAGGGTTTTTTGGTAATCAGGCCAGTGATGATGTGACAGCTTCTACAACCCAGGGAAGCACACTGGCTCTGTGCAAGCATGAAAACCAAGTTGTGAGCTGTCTCCTGACAAGTGAAGCAGAGCATCTAGTGTCTTAACGATCCAATCGTCTGACCAGGTTCTGCAAAAACTGCATCTATGACAACGAGTTTGCGAATGAAAGTCTGAAAGGAAGTGGTAGTCTTCTTCGTCAGGTCACATGAGATGTCTGACTGAGCTGTCCTTGTTAAAGTCTGGTGCAGAAGAACACTAACATCAAGAGTGACCTGACCGAAGCAGCTGCAGGGCGTCCCAACGACAGCGTATTCGGACCAGTATATCCGTCAAAGCCACTTGTCAGGCCACTTGTCATGATCCGCTGACCCAAATAGGATGCACCAGTGTTTGCACTAGTTATGTCCAGCTCGCAGTTGTCAGACGCTCAGCAAAAGCTCCGGTCAGCTTGTCAGACAGGTGATGTCGAAGCCTTGCAAAATGCTCTGGTTCCGCAAACGTTGACATGGAGGCATACGCTTTGGAACTGGCTTCGTGGCGTTGACCAAGACGCTGCCGGCTTGCCCGCAACATTGGACTATGTCTATGAGGACGACCATTTCAATCTGCCTGTGCACTACTTAGCTTGTGGAGCGCCTGCCAGCAGGTGTGAAGCATCCTGTGGCTTGCGTTTCTGCTCAATTTAAACTTTTGCGCATCTAAACATGTTCATATGGCAGGTTGCAGCATTTTCTGTTTGGATGCTTTCCAGTCTCTAGGCATAGCATTCCAGTCAGCAACTATGATCAGAGCAGGGCTGCTCTGGTGCTGTGGCTGTCATTCCATGACCTTGACATCAACGTTTCAGCTGTGAATGGCGCGCTGGAGACAGCACTCCACTGTGCTACTCGGTCCAACAGCCCGCTCACTTTGCAGGTGTGTACTCTTTGCAACAATACCACAGTCAAGATGAAAGTGCTTGCCAGAAAGAGGATTCTCCGCTCATGCTTTGTTGTCCCTTGAAGAGTTTCAGTTACAAAGCAACACAAACGCAGCATTAGCAAAGCAATGTCCCAAAAAAAGAGTACACTTCCTGACATGGTGCGACGCTGTGCAGGCACTTCTTATCACAGCAGCTGGTACACGTTGCTTGAGTAAGGGATGCCTCTTCCAGAGAAATATACAGAAGCAGGAGGCCTTCGACTTGGCATTCCATGGAAGTCAATGGCATGCAGTGCAGCTACTGGTGACAGCAGGTAAAGCTTCGTTTCAGCGGCTGTATTTCTGTTTAGCAGCCTTGATCTTGTTCAGCCAAGGTGACACTATGACTGTGCTACGTTCCAACAGGGTTTGCTTGATTGCACCAGGATGCCTTGTGCTACAGCAAATCTGACATCCTATTGCAAAACATCATTTTGCCTTTGTCTGTGCACTGACAGTACCAACTGTACCTTGGCCATTTGCATCCTGGCCATACTCTTGTGCAGCATCACCACATTCAGTGCACTGTCACAATGCAGGTGCTCTGCACTGTAGTTTCAGTAGCGGTGGTGGTATACTTTTGAGGAGTGCGAGAAGGCAGCTGCAGGAAGCAATGCCGATGCAGTCAAGCAGTGCTCAGTTCGGCCTGGCTTCCCTTGTGGCAAGTGTTCACCCTCACTCACCATCAATCAATCAATCAGTCAATCGATCAATCAATCAATCAATCAATCAATCCACCAATCAAGTTGCATTCTCTGTGTTTGAGACGCATCAGGGGAATCAACAGACAATAACTGGGGGATTCAGAGAATGCTGAGTTTGAATGATACAAGTCATCCATTTCTGTTCTAGAAGAGATCTTGGCCACAAAAAGGGTTCAAATTTTGTAGTCAGTGGCCAGTCTGACTGCGAGCCACATGTCAGTGATGCAGATTGCTTGATGGTTACACTCGGTCTCTCAGCTGCCTGTGCAGGAGCACCTGCAATGCCTGACTACAAACTTGAAGGCAGACTTTCGAAAGATGCACATTGATTGTGACGTCAAGCTGTTGCATCTTGCACCACCGAGGCATGAGCCTGTCACATGTGCTGTCATGAGCAGGAGCAGAATATTGCAGCCTGTGCAGTCGTTTAGCGCCAGCTAGCTACAGACACACATGCACCTCCTCAGTGAGGCCTATCATTGGCCCAACTTACACATCTCACGCAGCTGATCAGCTCATGGCAAAAGTCATGACATAAGTCATGGGTCTGGTCCATGTGCTTGCAGTCTGGCGTTGGTAGGATCTTTTCTGCGTTGCTGGCTCCTACCAGTTCATCAGGTGTCGCACCCACTCTGCAGTGGGAACAGGATGCATCAGAAGTTGAGGCAGCAGTTCCTTACTCGTCTGACAAGGGTAATCCTTGACATGCCATCTGCAATGTTCACTATAGGTTGCAATTTTCACAATTGCAATGATGCTTAGTCCATATTCCACCAGAATGGCTGTTGATTGAGTTGACAGCTCACGAGGCATCCACAGACAGTGTCAAATGCTGGAAGAGATGCAGCATGTTGGTATGCTGTGTTGCTCAGCGCCCTGTGCAAGATGCAGTCATATTGCATGCTTTATGCAAGCCTTGCTGCAGTCTAGAGCTTTGCTCATGTGCAGTGATGGCAGTTCCAGCAATAAGTGTCTTCTTATTTGTCACATGTTTCGGTGCAACATGACTGGTGCTGATGTCAGCGCAAGCTTGACAGCGCCTTCTTCACAACCCCACATCTCACCCAACGGGCCGGTTTGCAATGCTGCAGATGATGAGGAAGCATGCAGCCCGAACCTGCTGATCTTTTTACCAGACCTGAATGCGGTTCTGCAACACAGAGGCGACGCAGTTCAGCGTGTGATGACAGAATGCAGTGTTCATGAGAGCACAGCCATCCTGCTGCTGAATGCACACCAGGGCAATGCTGCTGCTGCATGCAGAGCAGTCTTTCTGGAGCCAATAGGCAAGCCTATACTGCAATCCCATGTCACATGCAAACAGTTTAAGCACACTCATCACATATCTATTATGTTATAGTACTAAAATGAATGAATATTACTAACATGCATGGACACAGATGACTGGCAGCACTAGTGTTTGCTGTGCAACTTGTCTTTGCCTGTGATCGTAGTGATTGCTTGTAGGCGACCCACTGAGGTTGTTACATTGTTTGCGGTCATATTCATTGCTTGTACGTGACCCAGCGAGATTGTTAGATTGTTTGCGAATGCCATGAGCCCCCCTGTGTGACTTGCAGTCAGTAGCATAGCTGTACACCAACACCTCTGGTGGCCATTGTGTTTCCCTATGTGATCAGTCACCTTGATTCCTGCGTCCATGAGATCCATATGCACAGGCGGCAGTCATGACTGCATGCTAATCAACATACGCCCACTCTTGATTCAGCCAGTGAAATTTTCTTATCAAGCGACTTGACTGACTGTGCAGGCGACTTCTATCATGCTGTTGCTTATGCTTCTTATCAACATATCATGCAGCATCTGTTTGCTGATATATTGATGAAAAGCATGAGCAACAGCATGATAGAAGTTGCCTGCACAGCAAATTGTATCCATCTCTCCAGGACAGCAGTCCATTGACATCTGCTTGGCAGCCTCTGTCTGACGTTCTGCAAGAATAAATCTTTGATCCTGGGCATCCTCAATGCAACTGATGCTGTGCACTGAATTTGCTTGGCATGCATGCAGGTGCTCTGGAGGCCTGTGGTATGTCGCCAGATGTTGCAAAGCTAGTAGCAGGGGCTCAACATGCTACAGGCCTTGAACATATGACGCAGTGCATGGTGTGCTTTGAGGATGTTCAACCATTGCAGCTGAGTGTGCAGCTGCCCTGTGGCCACTGCACATGTGACACATGCTGGCAGGTATGACATGCCATGTGTACATGCCATGTGTATAATACCTGCTTTGACTGGCCTCAGCTTCTCCGGCAGTTGTCCTGTGCTGTGTTATCCATATGTCCAACTCGTTTTGTACTCGGGTGGCAGGTTTGTGTGGCGACTTCACAAAAGCACTTAAGACTGTCCAAGTCCAAAGCAGTCTACTCGCTTTACCTTTCAATTGCATTCTCAGTCACACATGTGGTCCCTAGTTGCTGCCCCAATTTTGATGTCCTGTCAGGCAGCAACATCAATCCTGGCATTTGACCACTATTTGTCTTTACATGCTTAGCTGCTACCATTGCCGGCATTGACACTGGCATGCGAACATGTGCAGATGGCTGAAACGTGGATCTTTGCAGGGCATCTTGAGGGCTGCTATGGAAGAGGGTCACATTCATCAGGCTGCCTGTCCTCATCCCGGTTGCCGACTGCCTATTGCCTCTGGTCACGCTACAGCTCTCTTGGACAGACAGGCTGATGTGCGCTTCCAGCAGCTGTTGGCCCAACAGCATGTGAACACGAATCCCTTGATGAAGTGGTGAGCAAGTTGATGCAACTTTTGGACTGCAGCCTCATCTGCTGTCAAGAGTGGGTTGTGTGTATGCTTGTGTAGGCAGCGTGACAAGCCACGGGCTATCATGCTGTGGCCACTGTTGCTGGCTAAAACATCAGTCTCAATTGTGTTTGCGCCAAACATTCTCTGTCTATACATTCTGCAAAACGTATTTGTTCATTGCTTACCAGTTTTGTGTCAAGTTTGTCTGAGTGATACACTGTTGCTAGCTGCTGAGGACACAGGGGTTGGCTCAAGGACATGTCACAGTTGATCAGGCAACTTACATCTCAGCAGCATGATTCATCATGTTGTTGGGGTCTTCCTCCTTTGCCTGCTGTTTTGCACTTCAGCTAAGGCTGGAAATACAAGTCTCTTGTGGCAGCCCAACAAGGCTAATACTTCACAGCAGCTACTGGTTGTGCATGCATGTGCTTCTAGCATGTCTGGTTTGTGCTAAGACGGTTATTATGTGTATCATGTATCACTGTGGTATTGCTCCTGATTGCACACAGTGTGTGCTGACAGGTGTCCCAGTCCCAACTGCACAGGCTCTCTGGCTTTCCAACCGCATGCAGCCAGCAGAAACAGCAGCATGGCACAGGCATTGGCAGCTGGACACTCTGTTGACGCCGTCTGCTGCTGTGGTCATGCTTTCTGTTTTGCATGCTCAGCGGATGCACACGAGCCTGCCACTTGTCAACAGGTACAGACTGCAGCTTTTGGTTGGAACGTTGTCTGATTGGTGTCATGGAAACCAGGGCTTTTGCTTCTTACACATGCGAATAACGTGTTTCGCAAGACTTTTGGGGCTTTCATCTAGCTTCTGTGCCTGCCTCAGCACCTGTGTCCGCAAATGGCATCCAAACATGAGATGTACGACAGCTCAACATGCGCCAACAACTGCATACTCGGTAGAAGCTTGTGTGCGGACGCAAAGCAAACAGCATCAGACGCATCACACAAGCGCCCCCAAGTCTCACAGCTCCATTCCACCAGCATTGCATCAAACACACTGCACATACAGGAGCACGTAGGCGGGTTTTGAAGTGGACACTGTATCTTTTTTGTTCTCTCACGATAAAAAAGGAGAGAAGTGTGGAAGAAATGTTCCTGTAAGGGGTACAAGATTTTTCAGAAATTATCCTAGATTGACACACAAAAAAACCCTGTTGACATGCAGGCAGCACAGTGGGCAGATGTGCTGAGTAAAATGCGGGAGGAAGACAAGCAGAACGCTGCGCAGTGGGTGCAGCATCATACTCAGCCCTGCCCCGGCTGTGGCAGCCGGATTCAGAAGAACGGCGGCTGCAATCACATGTCTTGTGCCGTCTGCCGGCGCCAGTTTTGCTGGGTGAGTAGAACAGAAGAGAGAACAAAACAAGACAAGTCAAATCAAATCAAGTCAAATCAAATCAAATCAAATCAAAACAAAACAAACAAAATAAGACAAAATAAGACAAACGAAACTACAACAAAATAAAATAAAATAGCACACCTTTTGGCGTCAGTTCAATGAGAAGCCAACTGTTATACTGGGCTGCCCAAGTGCTGGGTGAGAGCCTGTAGTACAATTGACACGTTTTTGATCCTAACTCTATTATGTGCAATCTGGCTGTGAGGGCAGGGCTTGGCTGACTGTGACTATGTTCTTAGCGTTGCATGTGTTGTGCTGTTTCCTGCATCATTTCTGCATGCCAGATTAATGATTGCTACTATTTGTGTAGCCGGCAAATATACCATGGGTAAATATGGCTGAATATTTGCTCAGGTGCCAGATGTACCAGCACTGGTATGCCCCAAAACAGGGTTGCACAGTGTGACTCTTCAAGGTACCAGATATACCAGCACTGTTGTGGCAAAGCATGAGACTCCACAGCATAGGTGTGATAAGCAATCTCTGTTCCTCCACCAAAACAATGTGTTGTTGCTGTTGCTGCCCTGGGCAGCCCGGTATAATACTTGTCTTCTCATTAAATTGGCGCCGAAAGGCATAGTCTTTTCTTTTCTTTTCTTGCTATTGCTGACATGGGATGTAGCAGATCTGTGGAGGAGATTGGGCCAGGCACAGTACAGAAACTGGCGGCTACTTCAGATGCAACATCAGTCCACCGCCACCAGATGCCAGCTCAGCAGGTGATGACTCATCGTCCAGTCAGCCAGTGGCAGGGGCAGGGCTGTTGGGAGCGCTGTTTGGGAAGGTCACAAGTGCAGGGGCTAGATGGAAGCTGGATTACTTCATGAGAAGGTTTCTGGCGCATGAGTGCAGTCACAGACAATTACAGGTACAATCTGAGTTGCAGATTGACAAATAATATGTGTCTCTGCTGATGAACGACCCTGTTCCTCAAGTTTGTCGAAATCCTTTTTCATGAGCAAACCGTGACTGTGAAATGTCGACAATGTTGTCAACATCACCATCATGCATGCAAACGCATTTAAAACACTGCCTGCTTAGAAATGGCATTCGACTTCAGTACATACATACCGTCTGCAGACACAAAGACTGTGCAGCACTATATTGAGCACCTCTTTTGCAAGCAAAGCCTAGCCAGATGTTGTCATCTGCTTGTCCAGACCTGGGCAGCCTGGTATAACACTTGGCTTCTCTTGAAATTGACACCTAAAGGTGTAGTCTTTTCTTCTCTTTCCTCGTCTGCTTGTCATCGACTTGCACCTGGGCAGCCCGGTATACTACTGGGTTTCATTAAACTGACACCAAAAGGTGTAGTCTTTCCTTTTCTTTCCTCATCTGCTTGTCAGTGGAACTGCAGGTGAGCATGCAGTGGATGAAAGCCCTGCTGCTGAGTGGCACCCCCCCTGCTTTCTGGACTGACCACCACCAAAATCTTCTTCACCACCACCATGACCAAATCAGTCAACTATCATCTGCTCAGCCGCCGTCGCAGCTTCATCATGACCAGCCGCAGCAGCTGCAGGAGCAGTTGCCACTGCAGCTGCAGGAGCAGTTGCCACTGCAGCTGCAGCCTCCTGACCAGTTGTTTGCACGTCAGCCTTCTTCCTTGGCACAACAGTCAGGCAGTACCATTGTTGAGGAAATTGTGCCCATTGCTGAAGCTCTGCCCATAGCTTCCCCCTTTGTGCCGAGGCAAGACTTGGGGCTGAAATCGCTGCTCCAAGATCCCAGCATGCACAGCTCACCGCAGAGACATGTGATGCCGGACCCACCAGAAAGTTCCTCGAGGCAGATGCCAACAGGCTCTGGCATGGCTCCTGATGCAGAAGACTCCGGACTTGCTGCACAGTACCTGAGTGGTCACATTGCTAGGACACCTGCAGCAGCAAGACAATCTGCTGTACAATTGTCAGCACAGCAGCAGCAGCAACAGCAGGCACCAAAAGTGCAAAGATTGGGCAAGGATCAGCCCCAGGTTCAGTATCAGCCCCAGGGCAGGCCCAAAACCACATATAGTCCTTCCCCAACACACGCAGTGCAGTCACCAGCAGGCCCATCTCAGTCCCCTGAAAGGCAGCACCAGTCCCCAGGAAACATGTACAAGTATCTAGATCAGTTGCCTGGGGAGTTGGTTGCCTGTCGGCGCATACTGCAGTACTCCTTTGTAATGGAGTACTTCTGGCAGGCTTCGCCAGATCAAGCTAGGTCAGTGGCACACACACACTGTCAGTCAATGCAGTTACATTGCCTGCCTTTGCGAGTCATCACAGGAGCATGAATGGAGCTGGTCCTGCTGCGTCAAGAGACGTTGGTGCACGTCTGCATTGTACATGTTCCTGATCAAGTCTATGACTGTGTGTGTGGTCCTTGTGTCTCAAACTCAGTTCTGAACAGGACGCTGGCAAGCCACAATGCTGTTGCACAGTGTGCATGTCAACAAGTGAACGGTGGCTTTGCACTGCTATGAGCCAAAGAGCACAAGAAGGGAGGTGTCAATGTCCAAACTGCAGGCTGCTTGAGGGCTTGCAAGCACAGCTGGGCAGTCTTGTAGAGCAGCTGTCAATGCCATTGGCCCTTCTGCCAGGCTCCAACCTTCT
>JAABUK010003603.1_pt1 | contig 26038 bp, 13 predicted proteins | sample 5559141 | NCBI WGS metagenome assembly JAABUK01 (sample SAMN10711869, study PRJNA513367) | rock metagenome | isolation source: Antarctica rocks | place: Antarctica: Victoria Land, Pudding Butte nord | collected 2016-01-03 | reverse complement strand
CTAGACCAGCATGCAGCAGAGAGCTGGTAGCGACTGTGAATGGGGGGCTGGTGATTGCAGTGTCTGGTGTTAGCACATCTTGATAAAAGTGCACCACGTGGTTCTCTGCTATGTTTTGATTGATGAGCTAGCCAAAGCATTTGCCAACTGCTTAAAAACTTTCAGTCTCTGATGCAGAGCTAAAGCATGTGCGCAGAGCGCAAATTAGAGTGCGGTGTATTGTGCTTCGTCAGTCTTTGATGCCACTCATTATCAAGCACGTTTGCGGTACAGTCACTTCTAATTTGCATGCCTTGTCTGTGAGCTCCTTCGCGACAGACCCCGGCCCCTGGTCCAGATGGGGGTCGCATCTGTGTGGTTCCGGAGCTACCGCAGCGTTAACTGGCTTGCGTTGTGATCGTTTTGTGACTGATTTGAAGCTGAAATACCGAGTGACGCACTACAGATAGGCATGGCTCCGAACACTTGCTGCGCGTCATGGGGCTGGCAGCCACTCCACAGCAGTTTAGTGCAATTTTCTCCCTGAACACTACACGGCAGCTTTTCTGCGTCGTAAGCCAATACCAGTGTGCAGGCAGTCCAAGCTTCCGCACTGGCAACAACTACCGCGTTGTAGTTCCTCCTTTCAGGGAGGGGTACCACAGCTGAGGAACAACAAGCAGGCAACTGGTGCGTCACGGCATCTTCGCAAGGTTATGAAGCGGCCGAGGCAATTCCGAATGCCTTGCCGACTACAACATTCAACTTGTGCTTCATTTTGGCACCAGGATTCTCGAGACTGGCGTACTGGGACACGGCCAAGAATGGGCTGACTCCAGACCAGGTGGTGGCGGGCAGTAATGCCCGCAAGCATTGGCTCTGCCCGACGTGTGATCATAGCTGGCAAGCTAAGCTTGATACTAAAGTTCAACATCAAAGCGGTTGTCCTAAGTGCTCAAGCATCAGTAAATCTTGGAACAGGCAACCGAGCTTGACACAGAGCCAGCACCCTGCAATGCTGGAGTTTGATTTTGAGAGGAATCGGAGAGCAGGTATTGATCCTGACAAGATCACGGCAGGAAGCAACAAGATGGTGCACTGGATCTGTATGAAATGCCCCAAAGGCCAACCACACCTGTTTGTGGCCAGTTCGCGCAGCCGCATTGGCCTCAAGAGTGGTTGCCCCTGTTGTAACAATAAAAAGGCGTGCATTTGCAACTCGCTGCAGTCGTTGTACCCTGCGCTAGCTGCAGAGTATGACACTGCAAGGAATGGTGTTGGGCCTGAGCGGGTTTTGTCACGGTCCGGCAAAATGGCTTTCTGGAAGGATGCAAGCGGGCACACCTGGGAACAAACTCCTGCAGTCCGTACTAAGCCAGAAAAAGATAGAATCAAGCGAGCGGCTGTCAGTCAGAGGTCTAAGTTCAAGCAGCAAGCCTCATCTGATCTGCTTTGACAGTGCCTTTGTGGCAATGTGTCTCCCTTGTGTGTGTATTTCACCTTGTGCCATTATCATGTTGAAATTGATGTATTGTGACAGGAAAATCAGTGACGACAGCCTCTTATTGCAATTGACTCATATTGCAATTGACTCAAAGCTATAATTATCTCAGGACAGAGCTTGTTGGGTGTTTGACATGACTATTTTGAAGCATAATTTGTTTATTCAGTCAGTGAATAAAATACACATAGTATGATTTTCTGTCTGCTCAATTAAATTGGTGTGGTGCCTTGTTGCCCTTGCTCTGTTGGTTAACTATGCAACTTTGTGTATTTTATCAACATGAGCAAAGTCTGTTAGAACTGACTGGCATCTCTTGCACCTTGAGCCTTGACATTGCAGAAGCCATCAAAGCGTCTCAGGCTACTGGACGAGGTCAAGCTTCACTCCATAGCAAGGCTGACTTCAGGGCTTGTAGAAGCAGACCTGCTCTGCCCATGCAGGCAGCAGCCCTAAGGCCTGGCGCCCACCAGAGTCTGCCAACAGCTGGATGCCCTTCATGCTGGTCAGCCTCTGGGTATGCTCTTCCACCGCAACCACAAAGAGTCTCATGTAATGCCTAGATGATTGCGTCAATTTCTGCCAGAACTGTAGCATTGGTGTCAATGCCTGCATGCTGGTCAAATAGTGCTTGTTACATGTCAGATTGAGCTCTCAAGGAGCACACTTTCACATGCAGGTAAGATGTGACATCATCAGCAGCAGCAGCAGCAGCAGCAGCAGCAGCAGCAGCAGCAGCAGCAGCAGCAGCTGCTCAGAGAGACAAGGAAGGCATGACATTGCCCAGATGCTTACATGCAGAAAGGCTATTTGGGCTCCCTTGACCTGAGCCCAGGAGGGCCATCATGCCCTGATGCTGCTCATGCTGCTGCTCAGCGCACCAAGGTGGTAACATTCTATTTTGCCCTTGTCTGCATGCTGGCAGAAAGTCATGGCATGCACAACTGTTGTGCTGCTCAGCAGATCCTATAGAAACTGCATGCTGTGACACAGTACCTCACGGCACAGCACAGCACAGCACAGCATGACTTGGAACATCCACGTTGAGCGTACACATCTGCCCATTTACAGTTGCATATGGGGCATGACCTGCCCGTCTGATGTTTTCTCCACCCTGAACCATGCATGCTCTAGAAGGTCAGCTGTTCTAGCTTGCCTACAGTCTGTGTCTTAGAAGCGTTGCAGATTGCGCTTGCAGCAGATTCACATTAGTGGTTGGTGGTCAAGCTTGTGCATTCAATGCAGGCATTGCGCTGAAGAGGAGTAAAGCAAAAGCGGGCGCATCTGGCAAGCTGGAATCAGCAATATTGGTAATCTTGTTGGCCTTGTTTTTGTTGTGTACAGCAGGCCAGACTGTGCTTTGATAACAGGATGCAAACGTGTGCATGCATACAGCAGAGCTCAGCTCCAAAGACATGTGTGTATGATGATAAACACATCATCATTTGTTGATCCTGGCAGTCACATTCAGCACTCCCATGCGTTTGTTTGTGCGTGGATGCCACTGGACTAATGACGACAGAATGCGCTCAGGTCACTGCGTTTGCCCCCCACTCTCACTGTTCTGGTCCTTCAACTTTGGATCCAGCACAGCTGGCGCATGCCATTAGTACACTGCAGGGCACTGAATCTGCGTCCAAGCATGCAGTGTGAGGGTTTGGCAATAACACCAACCATCATCCAGGGGCATGTTGGCTCTCCAGCTAAGGTAAATGTCTGTTAGATGCAGCTTGAGAATGCATATGCCCTGATTGAATGCACCCCATGTGGCAAGCCTCTTCTGCCTTCTGCCTTTGCATGCAAGCTGGCTATACCTATTTCTACATATGCACACACCTCATTTAAAAACTTACAGTACCTCCCATGCTCTGGGTGCTGATGCACTGCGGCAGGTGGGGCCACTTCATCCTGCAGCTGCTTGCAATCATGGAAGAGCTGTCTCGTCCGGCCAAGCTCTTGCCTAGACCAGCATGCAGCAGAGAGAATGCTGGTAGTGACTGTGGATGGGCGTTGGTGATTGCAGTGTCTACTGTACTGTTAGCACATTTGAACAAAAGTGGTTCCCTCTCGTGTTTTGATTTATGAGCTGGTTAAAGCATTTGCCAACTGCTTTTTCGGTATCTGATGCATACAGAACACAATTCAGAGTACCGTATGTTGTGCCACAGTCATAAATCAGGTTTGCGAGACTTTGAGAATCACTTCCGATCTGCATGCCTTGTCTGTAAGCTCCGAAAGACCCCAGCCCAGGGAACCCCAACACATGGTTCTTTATTTTTAGCACATGGTTCTGGCCCAGTGCTCTGCAACAGCGTGGTTCCGGTGCTGAACTGGCTTGCGTTCTGTGATCGCTTGGAAGCTTAAGTACCGAGTGAGGCACGTCAGTGAGTATGGCTCCAGAAATTTGCTGCGCGACATGGGCCTGGCAACCAATCCATAGCAGGCAAGTGCAGTTGTCTCCCTGAACACTACACGGTAGCTTTTTTGTGTCGTAAGCCAATATCAGTGTGCAGGCAGTCAAAGCTTCCGCAGTGGCAACCACTAACGCGTCGTGGTTCTTCCCTTCAAGGACGGGTACCACAGCTCAGGACCAACAAGCAGGCGACTGGTGCGACACTGCATTTTGGCATGGTTACGGAGCGGCTGAGAAATTTCCTTGCCGACTACAACATTTGACTTGTGCGTTATTTTGGCACCAGGGTACTCGAGACTATGCCGTTGCAATGATACACAGCAGCAGGCCTCAGCAGGCCCAAACATCAGCTTGCTCAGGCCAGAGTTGCAGAAGCAGTGGCATCATGCCAAAAATCAGCCTGGCCGACAAGCAGATCACAGCCAGCAACAACATGCGCGTGTGGTGGATCTGTGACCAGTGCCCATGTGGGCTGCCACACGAATGGGTGACCAGCATTGAGAAAAGGCAGAATATGGACACTCAGTGCCCTTATTGCACCAACAACAGTCTGTGCCAACACAACTCATTGTTGACTGTGGCCCCAGTTGTGGCAGCATACTGGGATACAGCCAAAAATGGTATGACTGCAGACCAGGTCATGGCACGCAGTCATATCCGAAGGCATTGGCTCTGCCCAAAGTGTGGTCACAGCTGGCAAGCCAAGGCATGCCGTAAAGTTGACGGCCAAAGCGGTTGTCCTAAGTGCTCAAGCGTCAGTAAACCCTGGAACAGACAGCCAAGCTTGACCCAGAGCCAGCACCCTGCAATGCTGGAGTTTGATTTTGAGAGGAATCGGAGAGCAGGTTTTGATCCTGACAAAGTCACAGCAGGAAGCGCCAAAGCGGTGCACTGGATCTGTACAAAATGTCCCAAAGGCCAACCACACCTATTTGTGGCACCTCCATCTCAACGGCTGGGCACCAACTCTGGTTGCCCCTGCTGTGACAGCAAGAAGGCTTGTATCTGCAACTCGCTGCAGTCGTTGTACCCTGCGCTAGCTGCAGAGTATGACACTGCAAGGAATGGTGTTGGGCCTGAGCAGGTCTTGTCAAAGTCCAACAAAATTGTATTCTGGAAGGATGCAAGCGGGCACACCTGGGAACAGTCCCCTTTTCAGCGCACTCAGCCAAGCGTGAAAAGAGTAAAAAGAAAAGCTATCAAGTCTAGGCTTCAGCAGCAGGCGTACTCTGACTTGCTTTGAAGGTGCCTTGATGATGGTGTAGCTTCTGTGTCTACATGTTGTGCCTATACAAGTTGCTATTTTGGTTTCATGTAGCTTGGGCACAAAAGCCTCCATGTCAACTTGTATGTTTGTCTTTCTTGACAAGCTGTTCTCGGTCTACACTTGCACTCTGTATAGTTGATTGTACTGGTTGTGGATCTACTATATGTTTTTTTGTGATAGAGTCATTGCACTCAAAATGCATGCTCACAGCTCTGATTGTGGTGTAGAAATAAATCATGCTGGATCATGTGAGCCTGAGCAACAATATTCTGATGTGAGATAAACAGCTTATGAGGGTATGCGTAAAGACATGCATCATTTGCTGTGTTGTGTTGAGGCTCGTGGTTTATGGATGTGCTTGAAGGGCTTCCCAAGCCAGCAACCCCATGGGCCATTTCAGCATGAGCAGTACGTATGACTGCAGGTTGCACTTGTCAGCTAGTGTGAGTCATCTAGCCACACAAGGTTTGCATCCTTGACTTAGGCTCTGCTCTGGGGATACAAGCACATGCTGTCTGGTTGTGCCTGCATACTATTGTCGCAACAGGGCTGCTCATGCAGTGTGCCATTTTCCCCACATTATGAGACCTGCTTGACACTCATTCATTCTGCTGTCACTGAAAGCTTTTATTGTTGGGTCATGCAGGTTGTCTGGGCAGCATTCAGCGGATGCTTTGGCTGCAGAGCTGGGAAACATACAGTCATCCCGCTGTCTGTCTAGCTCCTACCATGCCGAAACCTGGAGTAACAAATCTGCCTATCCAGGTACAACAGGTACGTCTGCTAACTTGGCAGCCTTGCTCCTCATGTGCAACCTGCTCTGCACTGCAGCCCAAGCTGGAGAACCATCATTTTTGTGCTCAACCTTCTTATAAAGCAGGGCAGGTGCCATCGAAAGAGTGGCTGACTGAGAGCTTGCTGCTTGCCCCTCTTATGCTGCCCAAGCCAGCAGGCATTGCATGTCAATTTGAGTTTTCATGAAGCATGCTTGTATGTGCAGGGTGCTCCAGGCTCAACAGATAAGATGCTGCTGACATGCAGGGATGATCATCTTGCTCGCTTTAGTACACTGCAACCATACCATATGTTGTGCTTTGTCAGTCTTTGATGCCCCACATCATAGACCACGTTTGCGGGACTTTTTAAAGGATCGCTTCTCTGCATGCCTTGTCTGAGATCCTTTGCGAAAGACCCCACCCCAGGAAATGGCATGACCCTGGTGCATCAGCGTGGTTCCGGAGCTGCTGCAGCGCTCACTGGCTTGCGTTCTGTGACCACTTTGTGGCTGATCACAGCTCAAGTGGCGACTGAGGGACGTCAAATCCGGAAGCATGATTACGGGAATGTGCTGCGCAACGTGGGCTTGGCAACCGCTCCACAGCAGGCAAGTGCAACTTTCTTCTTGTACACTGCACGGCAGAGCTTCTGCGTCGTAAGCCAAACCCAGTGTGCAGGCAAACCAAGCTTCAAGATTCGCAACGTGTGTTGCGACGTGGTTCCTGCTTCCATGGTTTGTTACCACCGCTAAGGAACAAACAGCAGGCATCTGGTAAGTGAATGCACTTCCAACTGACTTGAAGCGGCTTCAAAGTCTCAGTTCATGTGCAAAAGCCAAACTGTGGTTATGCTGGCGCCAGGAAACTCAACATTGTGCTGCTGCAACCAAAAAGGGCAACCGCCCTCAGCAGGCCCCAACATCAGCCTCCTGAGGCCAGAGCTGCAGAGGCAGTGGCATAATGCCAAAAATCAGCATTTGGGAGACAGGCGGATCACTGCTGGCTGTGATGTGAGTGTGTGGTGGAACTGTGACCAGTGCCCATATGGGCTTCCGCATGAGTGGACAACCACCATCAATAAAAGGCAGAACATGGACACTCAGTGCCCTTTTTGCACCAACAACAATCTCTGCAACTCACTATTGACTGTGGCCCCAGCTGTGGCAGCCTACTGGGACACAGCCAAGAATAGGCTGACCGCAGACCAGGTCATCGCAGGCAGTTCCACCCGAAGGCATTGGGTCTGCCCGTTGTGCGGTCACAGCTGGCAAGCCACAGTGGAACGCAAAGTCAGGGACAAGACCGGGTGTCCTAAGTGCATGCACAAAAGTAAGTCATGGAACAGGCAACCAACTTTGACCCAGAGCCAACACCCTGCAATGCTGGAGTTCGACTTTGAAAGAAACAGGAGAGCAGGTCTTGATCCTGACAAGATCACGGCAGGGAGCAACAAGATGGTGCACTGGGTCTATATCAAATGCCCCAAAGGCCAACCACACCTGTTTGTGGCCAGCCCACGCAGCCGCATTGGCCTCAATCATGGCTGCCCCTGTTGTGCCAACAAAAGAGCTTGCATCTGCAACTCACTGCAGTCGTTGTACCCAACGCTAGCTGCAGAGTACGACACTGCAAGGAATGGTATTGGGCCTGAGCAGGTTTTGTCACTGTCCGGCAAAATGGCTTTCTGGAAGGACGCAAGCGGGCACACCTGGGCACAAAGTCCAGCTAGTCGAACCAAGCCAGACTATAACAGAATCAAGCGAGCAGCCGTCAGTCAGAGGTCTAAGCTCAAGCAGCAAGCCTGATCTGACTTGCTTAGACTGTGCCTCTGTGGCGGTGTGTCTCCCTTGTGTATGTGTTTCACCTTGTGCCATTATCATCTTGAAATTGATGTATTGTTATAGGAAAATCAGTGACGACAGCCTCTTATTGCAATTGCAATTGACTCAAAGCTGTAACTATATCAGGACAGATCTTGTTGGGTGTTTGACATGACTGTTTTTAAGCATCACTTGTTCATTCAGTTAGTATACACATAATATGGTTTTCTGTCTGCTGAATTATGTTTGGTGTGGTGCCTTGTTGCCCTTATTCTGATGATTAACTATGCAATTTTGTGTATGTTATCCTTGAGGATTGCACAGCGTATTGACAGAGCAGTTGAGGGTTTATTTTTTTCTTTCTTTCATTATGTAAACATAATACTGTAATATTTGACCCCGCACTGCGGTAAACAGGAGTAGAGCAGGCGCATCTGGCAAGCTGTGTTCAGCAATCACTGGTAATCTTGTTGGCCTTGATTCGTCTGTGTAGGTCAGACTGTGCTTTCGTGGAACTGAGTCTTGCAATTAAAACATTTGTGCACTCAAGAGAGACTGCTGCAGTGCGTTTGCAGCCGAGCACTGCTTTGCGCAGGAAACAGGACCTCATTGTCACACCATGCTGTGCATATCATGATTTTGCTTGTCCCCAGCTGTCAGCTTCAACACTCCCGTGGCTTGGTTTGTAGGTGCATGCCACTGCACTCATGGCCACAGTTGGCTCTCAGCTCACTGCAGTGCCCCCCGTTGCAGCATTCTGGTCCTTTGACTCCAGCACAGCTGGCACTCTCTGCAAACACACTGCAAAACACTGTGAGCATGAGGCATGAGGGCTTGGCAGTCAGTCCAATTGACAACCAAAGACATGTTGGCTCTCTAGCTACGGTGAGCGTCTGTCAAATGTGGCTTGGCAATGCATATGCGACGTGTTTGGGCAGCCATTCCCTTGGCACTGCCTGCACTCAATGGCAAGCTGCTGTTTTCTCTGCCCTTGCATGCAAGCTGTCCAGGTATGAATTCACACATATACACATACACGCACCTCAGTCAAGAACGTGAAGCATTGGCAAGCCCATGCCTGAGGTGCTGCAGACGCATCTCTCATGCTTTGCTTTCTGGTGCAGGTGTGGCCATTCCATCTTGATCGTCTGTCTGGTGCAGCCAGCCTCTCACCTACACCAGCATGCAGCAGTGAGGATAATGTGAATTGCTCTTGAGTAACCAGAATCGTGGATGAGCATTGGTGATTATAGTGTGTCTATTGGAAACGGCCCCAGTAACTGCACAAAGCTGATTCACTTTCATGTATTGATTTACGAGCTAGCCCAATTGGGCTTGCAGGCACTTGCCAACTGCTATTCAGCACCTAGATCCGGAGTAGAGTGAATGAGTATAGTCTGTCAAATTGAACAATGCATCAGACTGTCTGGACCACGTAATTGCGTTTTTGTTTTGAAACCACTTTTGATATGCGTGCCATTTATGTATCTCGTGTCTCTGTCAGAATTAAAATAGACTGCACTCTGGCTATCGTTGCCAATGTGGTTCCGGAGCTGCTGCTGGCTGATCTCAACATCTCAGAGGCTTCTGTGATCGCTTGGTGGCTGATTGGTCCTCAAGCAGCCAGCGAACGACGTCAAGTTTGAAATCATGGCTACGGGAACTTGCTGCCCAACATGGATCTGCCAACCACTCCGAAGCAGGCAAGTGCAACTTTCTTCCTGTACATTACACGGCAGCTTTCTGCGTCGTAAGCCAACACCAGTGTGCAGGCAATCCAAGCTTCCGCATTGGCAACAACTACCGCGTCGCGGTTCCTCCTTTCGTGGAGGGGTACCACAGCTGAGGAACAACAAGCAGGCGACTGGTGCGTCACTGCACCTTGTTCTGGATCTGAAGTTGCTGAGACATCTTCACGCTGACTACAACGACTAACTTGTGCGCTATGTTGGCACCAGGACACTCGATAGTGTGCCGTTGCAATGAATCACAGCAGCAGGCCTCAGCAAGCCCAGACATCAGCCTGCTCAAACCAGAGTTGCAGAAGCAGTGGCATCATGCCAAAAATCAGCATCTGGGGGACAAGAAGATCACAGCCAACAACAACATGCGCGTGTGGTGGGCTTGTGACCAGTGCCCATGTGGGCTGCCGCACGAATGGGAGAGCAGCATCGATAAACGGCAGAATATGGACAGTCAATGCCCTTATTGCACCAACAACAGTCTGTGCCAACACAACTCGTTGTTGACTGTGGCCCCAGCTGTGGCAGCCTACTGGGATACAGAAAGTAATGGGTTGACTCCAGACCAGGTCATGGCACGCAGTCATACCCGCAGGCATTGGCTCTGCCCAAAGTGCCGTCACAGCTGGCAAGCCAAGATATGTATGAAAGTGGACGGCCAAAGCGGTTGTCCTAAGTGCTCAAGTATCAATAAAGCCTGGAACAGACAGCCAAGCTTGACACAGAGCCAGCACCCTGCAATGCTGGAGTTTGACTTTGAGAGGAATCAGAGAGCAGGTCTTGATCCTGACAAGATCACAGCAGGCAGCGCTAAGATGGTGCACTGGATCTGTACCAAATGCCCCAAAGGCCGACCACATCTCTTTGTGGCCAGTCCAGCAAATCGGCTTGGCAAGAACAGTGGTTGCCCTTTCTGTGCCATCAGAAAAGCTTGCACTTGCAACTCACTGCATTCGTTGTATCCTGAGCTAGCTGCAGAGTACGACACTGCGAGGAATGATGATGGCCCTGAGCAAGTCCTGCCGAGGTCTAGAAAGTTGGTCTTTTGGAAGAATGCAAATGGACATACTTGGGAACAATCCCCTTTCCGGCGCACTGCCCCAGACAAGGATAGAAGTAAAAGGGCAGTTACCAGATCCAGGGTTCAAGCAGCAAGCATCGTCTGATACCTTGAAGCTGCCTGATGTTCAGAGCATGTTGTATTGACCGCCTCACCTTTGACCTATGATCCTACTTGGCTTCGCAGGGTCGTTCATGTGTGTTTGACAGAAAGCCTCTGTAGATTACATTGTTGTCATCTTGTGTTGCATCAAGCATGGGTGGTTTACCATTATAGTTGCCTTACTTGTCTTGTACAACTGAGCAGCTGACTATGTGTATGTGTCCAAAGCACAGGCTCATTAGCAAAACCACTCCTGACATTAATGTGAAAGGGTCTGCATGCGCTCAAGTCATTCTCAGTTCTGTGTTCAACCCCTGGTTGTCTGGTTTCATTTCCCGCATGCCTTGAATCTGGCCTGACCTGAAGTTTTGCTCTTGGCATGCATGATGTGATCTGCAGTTCATGAAGCCTGTAATGGGAGTGGCATCAACTTGAAGGGAGTTCTGGTGAGTGAGGCATGCAGCAGTACAGTCAGATTGGCTGCCGCCACCATACATTTCATGGTCAAAGCTGCAGCCTTCCAGCAGGTGCTGCAGGACAACCCAAAATTACAGCATGCTGTCTTCAAAGAGCCTTGTCCCAGCAATTGACCTTGTCAGAAGCCACAGTTTGGGTAAGACAGCCTGCAACTGAAATTTTGTTCCATATGTCATTGCTCATTGACAGATTCATATCTCACCATGATTGTTGAGACGATGTCAATGCCACCAAAATGGAGCCCTACCACTGTCAGAGCTGTTGGTGTCACCTCCTCCTACCTTACTACTTCTGCCTTTGCTGCACATCCATCAAACACAAGTTCAGCTGGTCTGTCCGTGTGCATGTGCAGGAGCGGCAGCCGAGGAGCCAGGCTCAGCAGCCCTTCATCAAGGCACCACCTCCTTGGGGCATTGTGGGCGCTTCCCGCTTTGCACAGCGCATCAAGGCTCATATCATGCATGCAGCCAAAGACCCCACCAGGTGACTCATGCCCTATACTTCATCAGCCCTGAATGTCATGCCCCAAACCCAAGATCCGTAAAATACTCATGGCTATGTGCACCTGCGTTCATGATTTATGGACTGACAGATGGAGGTTTAATGGCTATCAAGTCTAGGCTCAAGCAGCAGGGGTGCTCTGACTTGCTTTGAAGGTGCCTTCATGATGGTTTAGCTTCTGTGTCTGCGTGTTGAGCCTATACAAGCTGCTTTTTTGGTTTCGAGGAGATTGGGCACAACAGCCTCCACGTTAGCTTGTACTTCTGTCTGTCTCAACAACCTGTTCTCAGTCTATATTTGTACTCTGTCTAGTCGATGTTACTGTCTGTGGATTCAGTATGTGCATTTTTTTGATGCAATCATTGCACACAAATTGCGTGCTGACAGCTCCGTTTGTGGTTTAGAAACAAATTATGCTGGATCATGTGAGCCTGAGCAATGATGTTCTCATGCAAGATAAACAGCTTATGAGGGTGTGCGTACAGACATGCGCACAGACATGCGTCAATTGCTTTGTTGTGTTGAGGCTTGTGGGTTATGGGTGTGCTTCAAGGGCTTCCTTTGCCAGTGACCCATTGGTCACTCAGCATGGGCAGTACACAGAACTGCGGGCTGCATTTGTCAGTTGTCGCAAGTCAACTAGCCACACAAGGTTTGGATTCTTGGCTCTGCTCTGGTGATATAAGCACGCGCTGTCTGGTTGTGCCGCCGTATAGTTGTTGCAACAAGGCTACTCATGCAGTGTGTCATTGTCCCCGTATCATGAGAGCTGCTTGACACTCATTGCTTCTGCTGTCACTGAGAACTTTTGTTGTTGGGTCATGCAGCCTGTCAGGGCAGCATGCAGCGGCGTGCTTTGGCTGCAGAGCTGGGAAAATTACAGTCATCCCGCTGTATGTCTAGCTCCTGCCATGCCTGCACCTGGAGTAGCACTTCTGCCTATTCACGTACATCAGGTACGCCTGCTAAGTTGGCAGCCATGCTCCTCATGTGCAACCTGCTCTGCACTGCAGCCCAAGCTGCAACGTCATCATTGTTGTGCTCAACCTTGTTGAAAAGCAGAGCAGGTGGCATCAAAAGAGTGGCTGACTGAGAGCTTGATGTTCCCCCCTTTACGGTGCCCAAATCAGCTGGTGTTGCAATGCATGCCATGTCAAATTGAGTCCTGAATTAACATGCCTTGCAGGGTGTTCCAGACTTAACAGCTCAGGTGCTGCTGACATGCAGGGATGATCCTCCAGCTTGCCTGACCTAGGGCCACAGGAGCCATGCTGCTGTTGGTGCCACTGCTGGGAGGAGGGCTCCCAAAGTCAGCAGCCAGGTGAGCTGCAGGGGCCTCATCCAGTATGCTTACGTAAGGCAGTGGGCAAGCCATTTTGCCTAGTCTGCTTGCTGCACAGCATGAGATTCACTGGCACGTCGCAGCACAGCACAGCGCAGCACAGCACAGCACAGCACAGCACAGCACAGCACAGCACAGCACAGCACAGCACAGCACAGCGGGCATAAGCTACCCGCCTGACAGTCTCTCCACCTCATCCCATGCATGCTCTAGAACAACTCTGGCTTGTTTGCAGTCTGCATCTCAGAAGCATTGCATGTTGCGCTTGCAGCAGAATTGCAGTGGTGGGAGCTGCCCAATGGTGCGCATTCCATGCAGATACTGCTGTGAAGAGGAGTAGAGCGGGGGAATCTGGCAAGCTGGAATCAGCAAGCACTGGTAATCTTGCTGGCCTTCTTCTGTGTACAGTAGGTCAGGCTGTGCTTTGGTGGCATGATGCACATCAATGCATGCGTACAGAAGCGCTCGGCCCAGAGACACATGTGTATGATCATATGTGTGCAATTATCAAGACAATACACACATGCTGCATGACGCCACTGCTCTCAAAGCCACAAGATGCACTCAGCTCACTGCATTGGCCCCCCATGTCAGCATCCTGGTCCTTTGAGTCCAGCACACCTGGCACATTACCTTCAATACATTGCAGGAGACTGAACCTGCAGCCAAGCATGCGATGCAAGGACTTGGCATTCACACCATCCATCATCCAGAGACATGTTGGCTCATTAGCTGAGGTAAGCATCTGTCACATGTGGCTTGACAATGTATATGCTCTGTCTGAGCAGCCATTTCCTTGGCCTGCACCTCACGGCAAGCTTGTTCTTCTTTCTGCCTTTGCATGCAAGCTGTCTAGACTTTCATCTACATATGCACACACCTCATTCAAAAGCTTACAGTGTTGGTGAGCATGTGCTGCAGCAAATTTATCTCCCATGCTCTGAGTGCTGGTGCAGATGTGGCCATTTCATGCTGCAGTGCTGCTTGCACCTGTGGAAGAGCTGTCTTGTCTGGCCAATTGGCAAGCAGCTCTTGCAAGCACTTGCTGGTATAGGCAAGAGCCTAGACCAGCATGCAGCAGAGAGCTGGTAGTGACTGTGAATGGGCGCTGGTGATTGCAGTGTCTATTGTTAGCACATCTTGACAGAAGTGGTTCCCTGTCGTGTTTTTATTGATGAGCTAGCCAAAGCATTTGCCAACTGCTTAAACACTTTCAGTATCCGATGCATGCAGAGCTGATGCATGCATGCAGTCTGAGAGCGCAGATCAGAGTGCCGAATATTGTGCTTTATCAGTTTTTGATGCCACTCATCATCAAGCACGTCTGCGGTACATTTGGACAGTCACTTCTGATTTGCATGCCTTGTCTGTGAGCTCCTTCGCGAAAGACCCCAGCCCATGGCCTGACTTGGGGTCGCATCAGGCTGATGCCATCAGCGTGGTTCCGGAGCTGCCGCAGCGTTAACTGGCTTGCGTTGTGTGTGATCGCTTTGTGACTGATTTGAGGCTGTATAACCGAGTGATGCACCTCAGACAGGCATGGCTCTGAAAACTTGCTGCGCGACATGGGTCTGGCAGCCACTCCACAGCAGGCAAGTGCAATTTTCTCCCTGAATATTACACGGCAGCTTTTCTGCGTCGTAAGCCAATACCAGTGTGCAGGCAATCCAAGCTTCCGCACTGGCAACAACTACCGCGTCGTGGTTCCTCCTTTCAGGGAGGGGTACCACAGCTGAGGAACAACAAGCAGGCAACTGGTGCGTCACTGCATCCTCGCAAGGTTATGAAGCGGCTGAAGAAATTCCTTGCCGACTACAACATTAAACTTGTGCTTTGTTTTGGCACCAGGATACTCGAGACTGTGCCGATGCAATCAATCACAGAAGCAGGCCACAGCAGGCCCAGACATCAGCCTGCTCAGGCCAGAGTTGCAGAGGCAGTGGTACCACGCCAAAAATCAGCATTTGGGAGACAGGCAGATCAAAACCAGCAGTAACTTGCGCGTGTGGTGGAGATGTGACCAGTGTCCGAGTGGGCTCCCACATGAGTGGTTGGCCACCGTCAATGCCAGGCACAATATGAACACTCAATGTCCCTATTGCACCAACAACAGTCTGTGCCAACACAACTCTCTGTTGACAGTAGCCTCAGCTGTGGCAGTCTACTGGGATACAGCCAGAAACGGGCTGACCCCAGACCAGGTCTTGGCACGCAGTCATACCCGAATGCATTGGCTCTGCCCAAATTGTCATCACAGCTGGCAAGCCAACATATGTGTGAAAGTTGACAACCAAAGCGGTTGTCCTCAGTGCTCAAGTGTAAATAAGCCCTGGAGCAGACAACCAAGCTTGACACAGAGCCAGCACCCTGCGATGCTGGAGTTTGACTTTGAGAGGAATCGGAGAGCAGGTCTTGATCCTGACAAGATCACGGCAGGCAGCGCCAAGATGGTGCACTGGATCTGTACCAAATGCCCCAAAGGCCGACCACACCTCTTTGTGGCACCTCCTTTTCAAAGGATGGGCGGCAATCATGGTTGCCCGTATTGCGCCAACAAAAAAGCTTGCATCTGCAACTCGCTGCAGACATTGTACCCTGAGCTTGCTGCAGAGTATGACACTGCAAGGAATGGCGTAGGGCCTGAGCAGGTCCTGTCAAGGTCCAACAAAATGGCCTTCTGGAAGGATGCAAGCAGGCACACCTGGGAACAAACTCCTTTCAGCCGAACTAAGCCAGAAGCAGATAGAAGCAAGCGCGCAGCAATCAAGTCTGGGCTCAAGCAGCAAGCCTAGTCTGACTTGCTTTGACTGTGCCTTTGTGCCAATGTAACTCTGTTGTGTATGTCCTTGTGCCATTGTCATGGTGAAATTGATTTATTGTTAAGGGGAAGTCAGTGACAACAGCCTCTCATTGCAATTGACTCAAAGCTATAGTTGTCTTAGGACAGATCTTGTTGGGTGTTCGACATGACTGTTTTGAAGCCTTACTTGCTTATTACACATGTTATGGTTTCTGTTTTCTCAATTTACTCGGTGTGGTGCCTTGTTGGCCTTGTTTTGTTGTTTAGCCATGCAATTTTGTGCTTTATGCATCTTTGAGGATCGCACAGTGTATTGACAGAGCAGTTGTCACAAGGATTTCTAAAGTCAAAGCAAAAGCTGCAGATGTGATTGGTCTGGCTCTTGTGACTAGCTTTTGCATGCTGGACTTTGCAGAGCTGACGAAATGAGCAAGGTCTGCTAGAACTGACTGGCGTTACTTGCACCTTGAGCCTTGACACTGCAGAAGCCATCAAAGCGCCTCAGGCTACTGGATGAGGTCAAGCTTCACTCCATAGCAAGGCTGACTTCAGGGCTTTTAGAAGCAGACATGCTATGGTAATGCAGGCAGCAGCCCTGAGGCGTGGCGTTCACCGAAGTCTTCCGACAGCTGGATGTGCTTCATGCTGATCAGCCCCTGGGAATGCAGAGGTCAGACAACTGCACCTGCTACAACTATTCTGACAGGTGCAAGGCAAGTTGTTTGTCAGACATTGCTGAACTCTGTTACAATCCTGAGAGCACCTCGTCTCAGTGCTGACATGACTGCAATGACAACTTGTTTTAGCGCAACCACAAAGAGTCTCAGATCATGACAGGCAGCGTCTCATGTACTGCCTAGATGATCTGCCAGAATTGTAGCATTGGTGTCAATGCCTGCATGCTGGCCAAATAGTACTTGTGACATGTCAGGCTGAGTCTAAAGAAGCACACATTTGAATGCAGATGGTATGTGACATGCCGTGCTTCAGCAGCAGCAGCAGCAGCAGCAGCAGCAGCAGCAGCAGCAGGAGCAGCAGCAGCAGCTCAGGGAGACAAGGAAGATGGAACATTGCCCAGATGCTGACATGCAGAAATGATCTTTCAGCTCCCTTAACCATAGCCTGGAGGGCCATCATGCCCTGATGCTGCTCAAGCTGCTGCTCAGCGCACCAAGGTGGTAACATTATACGTTGTTGCCCTAGTCTGCATGCTCAAAAAAGTTGTGCTGCTCAGCAGATCCTAAGAAAATTGCATGCTTTGACATAGTACCTCACAGCACAGCACAGCACAGCACAGCACAGCACAGCACAGCACAGCACAGCACAGCACAGCCACAGCACAGCACAGCACAGCACAGCACAGCACAGCACAGCACAGCACAGCACAGCACAGCCACAGCACAGCACAGCACAGCACAGCACAGCACAGCACAGCATGACTTGGCATATTTGTACAATTAGGCAGCATTGTGGAGTGATGCACAAGTGTACACATCTGCCCGTTTGCAGTTGCATGTGGGGCATGACCTGCCCGTCTGATGTTTTTCCTACCTTGAACCATGCATGCTCTAGAAGGTCAGCTGTTCTAGCTTGCCTACAGTCTGTGTCTTAGAAGCACTGCAGATTGCGCTTGCAGCAGATTCACATTAGTGGTTGGTGGTCAAGCTTGTGCATTCAATGCAGGCATTGCGCTGAAGAGGAGTAAAGCAAAAGCGGGCGCATCTGGCAAGCTGGAATCAGCAATATTGGTAATCTTGTTGGCCTTGTTTTTGTTGTGTACAGCAGGCCAGACTGTGCTTTGATAACAGGATGCAAACGTGTGCATGCATACAGCAGAGCTCAGCTCCAAAGACATGTGTGTATGATGATAAACACATCATCATTTGTTGATCCTGGCAGTCACATTCAGCACTCCCATGCGTTTGTTTGTGCGTGGATGCCACTGGACTAATGACGACAGAATGCGCTCAGGTCACTGCGTTTGCCCCCCACTCTCACTGTTCTGGTCCTTCAACTTTGGATCCAGCACAGCTGGCGCATGCCATTAGTACACTGCAGGGCACTGAATCTGCGTCCAAGCATGCAGTGTGAGGGTTTGGCAATAACACCAACCATCATCCAGGGGCATGTTGGCTCTCCAGCTAAGGTAAATGTCTGTTAGATGCAGCTTGAGAATGCATATGCCCTGATTGAATGCACCCCATGTGGCAAGCCTCTTCTGCCTTCTGCCTTTGCATGCAAGCTGGCTATACCTATTTCTACATATGCACACACCTCATTTAAAAACTTACAGTACCTCCCATGCTCTGGGTGCTGATGCACTGCGGCAGGTGGGGCCACTTCATCCTGCAGCTGCTTGCAATCATGGAAGAGCTGTCTCGTCCGGCCAAGCTCTTGCCTAGACCAGCATGCAGCAGAGAGAATGCTGGTAGTGACTGTGGATGGGCGTTGGTGATTGCAGTGTCTACTGTACTGTTAGCACATTTGAACAAAAGTGGTTCCCTCTCGTGTTTTGATTTATGAGCTGGTTAAAGCATTTGCCAACTGCTTTTTCGGTATCTGATGCATACAGAACACAATTCAGAGTACCGTATGTTGTGCCACAGTCATAAATCAGGTTTGCGAGACTTTGAGAATCACTTCCGATCTGCATGCCTTGTCTGTAAGCTCCGAAAGACCCCAGCCCAGGGAACCCCAACACATGGTTCTTTATTTTTAGCACATGGTTCTGGCCCAGTGCTCTGCAACAGCGTGGTTCCGGTGCTGAACTGGCTTGCGTTCTGTGATCGCTTGGAAGCTTAAGTACCGAGTGAGGCACGTCAGTGAGTATGGCTCCAGAAATTTGCTGCGCGACATGGGCCTGGCAACCAATCCATAGCAGGCAAGTGCAGTTGTCTCCCTGAACACTACACGGTAGCTTTTTTGTGTCGTAAGCCAATATCAGTGTGCAGGCAGTCAAAGCTTCCGCAGTGGCAACCACTAACGCGTCGTGGTTCTTCCCTTCAAGGACGGGTACCACAGCTCAGGACCAACAAGCAGGCGACTGGTGCGACACTGCATTTTGGCATGGTTACGGAGCGGCTGAGAAATTTCCTTGCCGACTACAACATTTGACTTGTGCGTTATTTTGGCACCAGGGTACTCGAGACTATGCCGTTGCAATGATACACAGCAGCAGGCCTCAGCAGGCCCAAACATCAGCTTGCTCAGGCCAGAGTTGCAGAAGCAGTGGCATCATGCCAAAAATCAGCCTGGCCGACAAGCAGATCACAGCCAGCAACAACATGCGCGTGTGGTGGATCTGTGACCAGTGCCCATGTGGGCTGCCACACGAATGGGTGACCAGCATTGAGAAAAGGCAGAATATGGACACTCAGTGCCCTTATTGCACCAACAACAGTCTGTGCCAACACAACTCATTGTTGACTGTGGCCCCAGTTGTGGCAGCATACTGGGATACAGCCAAAAATGGTATGACTGCAGACCAGGTCATGGCACGCAGTCATATCCGAAGGCATTGGCTCTGCCCAAAGTGTGGTCACAGCTGGCAAGCCAAGGCATGCCGTAAAGTTGACGGCCAAAGCGGTTGTCCTAAGTGCTCAAGCGTCAGTAAACCCTGGAACAGACAGCCAAGCTTGACCCAGAGCCAGCACCCTGCAATGCTGGAGTTTGATTTTGAGAGGAATCGGAGAGCAGGTTTTGATCCTGACAAAGTCACAGCAGGAAGCGCCAAAGCGGTGCACTGGATCTGTACAAAATGTCCCAAAGGCCAACCACACCTATTTGTGGCACCTCCATCTCAACGGCTGGGCACCAACTCTGGTTGCCCCTGCTGTGACAGCAAGAAGGCTTGTATCTGCAACTCGCTGCAGTCGTTGTACCCTGCGCTAGCTGCAGAGTATGACACTGCAAGGAATGGTGTTGGGCCTGAGCAGGTCTTGTCAAAGTCCAACAAAATTGTATTCTGGAAGGATGCAAGCGGGCACACCTGGGAACAGTCCCCTTTTCAGCGCACTCAGCCAAGCGTGAAAAGAGTAAAAAGAAAAGCTATCAAGTCTAGGCTTCAGCAGCAGGCGTACTCTGACTTGCTTTGAAGGTGCCTTGATGATGGTGTAGCTTCTGTGTCTACATGTTGTGCCTATACAAGTTGCTATTTTGGTTTCATGTAGCTTGGGCACAAAAGCCTCCATGTCAACTTGTATGTTTGTCTTTCTTGACAAGCTGTTCTCGGTCTACACTTGCACTCTGTATAGTTGATTGTACTGGTTGTGGATCTACTATATGTTTTTTTGTGATAGAGTCATTGCACTCAAAATGCATGCTCACAGCTCTGATTGTGGTGTAGAAATAAATCATGCTGGATCATGTGAGCCTGAGCAACAATATTCTGATGTGAGATAAACAGCTTATGAGGGTATGCGTAAAGACATGCATCATTTGCTGTGTTGTGTTGAGGCTCGTGGTTTATGGATGTGCTTGAAGGGCTTCCCAAGCCAGCAACCCCATGGGCCATTTCAGCATGAGCAGTACGTATGACTGCAGGTTGCACTTGTCAGCTAGTGTGAGTCATCTAGCCACACAAGGTTTGCATCCTTGACTTAGGCTCTGCTCTGGGGATACAAGCACATGCTGTCTGGTTGTGCCTGCATACTATTGTCGCAACAGGGCTGCTCATGCAGTGTGCCATTTTCCCCACATTATGAGACCTGCTTGACACTCATTCATTCTGCTGTCACTGAAAGCTTTTATTGTTGGGTCATGCAGGTTGTCTGGGCAGCATTCAGCGGATGCTTTGGCTGCAGAGCTGGGAAACATACAGTCATCCCGCTGTCTGTCTAGCTCCTACCATGCCGAAACCTGGAGTAACAAATCTGCCTATCCAGGTACAACAGGTACGTCTGCTAACTTGGCAGCCTTGCTCCTCATGTGCAACCTGCTCTGCACTGCAGCCCAAGCTGGAGAACCATCATTTTTGTGCTCAACCTTCTTATAAAGCAGGGCAGGTGCCATCGAAAGAGTGGCTGACTGAGAGCTTGCTGCTTGCCCCTCTTATGCTGCCCAAGCCAGCAGGCATTGCATGTCAATTTGAGTTTTCATGAAGCATGCTTGTATGTGCAGGGTGCTCCAGGCTCAACAGATAAGATGCTGCTGACATGCAGGGATGATCATCTTGCTCGCTTTAGTACACTGCAACCATACCATATGTTGTGCTTTGTCAGTCTTTGATGCCCCACATCATAGACCACGTTTGCGGGACTTTTTAAAGGATCGCTTCTCTGCATGCCTTGTCTGAGATCCTTTGCGAAAGACCCCACCCCAGGAAATGGCATGACCCTGGTGCATCAGCGTGGTTCCGGAGCTGCTGCAGCGCTCACTGGCTTGCGTTCTGTGACCACTTTGTGGCTGATCACAGCTCAAGTGGCGACTGAGGGACGTCAAATCCGGAAGCATGATTACGGGAATGTGCTGCGCAACGTGGGCTTGGCAACCGCTCCACAGCAGGCAAGTGCAACTTTCTTCTTGTACACTGCACGGCAGAGCTTCTGCGTCGTAAGCCAAACCCAGTGTGCAGGCAAACCAAGCTTCAAGATTCGCAACGTGTGTTGCGACGTGGTTCCTGCTTCCATGGTTTGTTACCACCGCTAAGGAACAAACAGCAGGCATCTGGTAAGTGAATGCACTTCCAACTGACTTGAAGCGGCTTCAAAGTCTCAGTTCATGTGCAAAAGCCAAACTGTGGTTATGCTGGCGCCAGGAAACTCAACATTGTGCTGCTGCAACCAAAAAGGGCAACCGCCCTCAGCAGGCCCCAACATCAGCCTCCTGAGGCCAGAGCTGCAGAGGCAGTGGCATAATGCCAAAAATCAGCATTTGGGAGACAGGCGGATCACTGCTGGCTGTGATGTGAGTGTGTGGTGGAACTGTGACCAGTGCCCATATGGGCTTCCGCATGAGTGGACAACCACCATCAATAAAAGGCAGAACATGGACACTCAGTGCCCTTTTTGCACCAACAACAATCTCTGCAACTCACTATTGACTGTGGCCCCAGCTGTGGCAGCCTACTGGGACACAGCCAAGAATAGGCTGACCGCAGACCAGGTCATCGCAGGCAGTTCCACCCGAAGGCATTGGGTCTGCCCGTTGTGCGGTCACAGCTGGCAAGCCACAGTGGAACGCAAAGTCAGGGACAAGACCGGGTGTCCTAAGTGCATGCACAAAAGTAAGTCATGGAACAGGCAACCAACTTTGACCCAGAGCCAACACCCTGCAATGCTGGAGTTCGACTTTGAAAGAAACAGGAGAGCAGGTCTTGATCCTGACAAGATCACGGCAGGGAGCAACAAGATGGTGCACTGGGTCTATATCAAATGCCCCAAAGGCCAACCACACCTGTTTGTGGCCAGCCCACGCAGCCGCATTGGCCTCAATCATGGCTGCCCCTGTTGTGCCAACAAAAGAGCTTGCATCTGCAACTCACTGCAGTCGTTGTACCCAACGCTAGCTGCAGAGTACGACACTGCAAGGAATGGTATTGGGCCTGAGCAGGTTTTGTCACTGTCCGGCAAAATGGCTTTCTGGAAGGACGCAAGCGGGCACACCTGGGCACAAAGTCCAGCTAGTCGAACCAAGCCAGACTATAACAGAATCAAGCGAGCAGCCGTCAGTCAGAGGTCTAAGCTCAAGCAGCAAGCCTGATCTGACTTGCTTAGACTGTGCCTCTGTGGCGGTGTGTCTCCCTTGTGTATGTGTTTCACCTTGTGCCATTATCATCTTGAAATTGATGTATTGTTATAGGAAAATCAGTGACGACAGCCTCTTATTGCAATTGCAATTGACTCAAAGCTGTAACTATATCAGGACAGATCTTGTTGGGTGTTTGACATGACTGTTTTTAAGCATCACTTGTTCATTCAGTTAGTATACACATAATATGGTTTTCTGTCTGCTGAATTATGTTTGGTGTGGTGCCTTGTTGCCCTTATTCTGATGATTAACTATGCAATTTTGTGTATGTTATCCTTGAGGATTGCACAGCGTATTGACAGAGCAGTTGAGGGTTTATTTTTTTCTTTCTTTCATTATGTAAACATAATACTGTAATATTTGACCCCGCACTGCGGTAAACAGGAGTAGAGCAGGCGCATCTGGCAAGCTGTGTTCAGCAATCACTGGTAATCTTGTTGGCCTTGATTCGTCTGTGTAGGTCAGACTGTGCTTTCGTGGAACTGAGTCTTGCAATTAAAACATTTGTGCACTCAAGAGAGACTGCTGCAGTGCGTTTGCAGCCGAGCACTGCTTTGCGCAGGAAACAGGACCTCATTGTCACACCATGCTGTGCATATCATGATTTTGCTTGTCCCCAGCTGTCAGCTTCAACACTCCCGTGGCTTGGTTTGTAGGTGCATGCCACTGCACTCATGGCCACAGTTGGCTCTCAGCTCACTGCAGTGCCCCCCGTTGCAGCATTCTGGTCCTTTGACTCCAGCACAGCTGGCACTCTCTGCAAACACACTGCAAAACACTGTGAGCATGAGGCATGAGGGCTTGGCAGTCAGTCCAATTGACAACCAAAGACATGTTGGCTCTCTAGCTACGGTGAGCGTCTGTCAAATGTGGCTTGGCAATGCATATGCGACGTGTTTGGGCAGCCATTCCCTTGGCACTGCCTGCACTCAATGGCAAGCTGCTGTTTTCTCTGCCCTTGCATGCAAGCTGTCCAGGTATGAATTCACACATATACACATACACGCACCTCAGTCAAGAACGTGAAGCATTGGCAAGCCCATGCCTGAGGTGCTGCAGACGCATCTCTCATGCTTTGCTTTCTGGTGCAGGTGTGGCCATTCCATCTTGATCGTCTGTCTGGTGCAGCCAGCCTCTCACCTACACCAGCATGCAGCAGTGAGGATAATGTGAATTGCTCTTGAGTAACCAGAATCGTGGATGAGCATTGGTGATTATAGTGTGTCTATTGGAAACGGCCCCAGTAACTGCACAAAGCTGATTCACTTTCATGTATTGATTTACGAGCTAGCCCAATTGGGCTTGCAGGCACTTGCCAACTGCTATTCAGCACCTAGATCCGGAGTAGAGTGAATGAGTATAGTCTGTCAAATTGAACAATGCATCAGACTGTCTGGACCACGTAATTGCGTTTTTGTTTTGAAACCACTTTTGATATGCGTGCCATTTATGTATCTCGTGTCTCTGTCAGAATTAAAATAGACTGCACTCTGGCTATCGTTGCCAATGTGGTTCCGGAGCTGCTGCTGGCTGATCTCAACATCTCAGAGGCTTCTGTGATCGCTTGGTGGCTGATTGGTCCTCAAGCAGCCAGCGAACGACGTCAAGTTTGAAATCATGGCTACGGGAACTTGCTGCCCAACATGGATCTGCCAACCACTCCGAAGCAGGCAAGTGCAACTTTCTTCCTGTACATTACACGGCAGCTTTCTGCGTCGTAAGCCAACACCAGTGTGCAGGCAATCCAAGCTTCCGCATTGGCAACAACTACCGCGTCGCGGTTCCTCCTTTCGTGGAGGGGTACCACAGCTGAGGAACAACAAGCAGGCGACTGGTGCGTCACTGCACCTTGTTCTGGATCTGAAGTTGCTGAGACATCTTCACGCTGACTACAACGACTAACTTGTGCGCTATGTTGGCACCAGGACACTCGATAGTGTGCCGTTGCAATGAATCACAGCAGCAGGCCTCAGCAAGCCCAGACATCAGCCTGCTCAAACCAGAGTTGCAGAAGCAGTGGCATCATGCCAAAAATCAGCATCTGGGGGACAAGAAGATCACAGCCAACAACAACATGCGCGTGTGGTGGGCTTGTGACCAGTGCCCATGTGGGCTGCCGCACGAATGGGAGAGCAGCATCGATAAACGGCAGAATATGGACAGTCAATGCCCTTATTGCACCAACAACAGTCTGTGCCAACACAACTCGTTGTTGACTGTGGCCCCAGCTGTGGCAGCCTACTGGGATACAGAAAGTAATGGGTTGACTCCAGACCAGGTCATGGCACGCAGTCATACCCGCAGGCATTGGCTCTGCCCAAAGTGCCGTCACAGCTGGCAAGCCAAGATATGTATGAAAGTGGACGGCCAAAGCGGTTGTCCTAAGTGCTCAAGTATCAATAAAGCCTGGAACAGACAGCCAAGCTTGACACAGAGCCAGCACCCTGCAATGCTGGAGTTTGACTTTGAGAGGAATCAGAGAGCAGGTCTTGATCCTGACAAGATCACAGCAGGCAGCGCTAAGATGGTGCACTGGATCTGTACCAAATGCCCCAAAGGCCGACCACATCTCTTTGTGGCCAGTCCAGCAAATCGGCTTGGCAAGAACAGTGGTTGCCCTTTCTGTGCCACCAGAAAAGCTTGCATCTGCAACTCGCTGCAGACATTGTACCCTGAGCTAGCTGCAGAGTATGACACTGCAAGGAATGGTGTCGGGCCTGAGCAGGTCCTGTCAGCGTCTGACAAACTGGCCTTCTGGAAGGATGCAAGCGGGCACACCTGGGAACAAAGTCCTCATCAGCGTACCGCCCCAACAAGGCAAAAAAGCAAGAGAACCCGAGTCATGTCTAAGTTCAAGCAGCAAGCGTAATCTGACTTGAAGCTGCTGTGTTGACAGTGTAGCGGCGTTGTGTATGTGTTGAGCAATTACCTGTGCATGCCAGTGTCTACTTTTAGGATTCAGGATTTAAGGCGTTCGGCCATGACAGCCTGCATAATCAGCTTGATTCTGTCACAGCAAGCTGTTCTCTATGTGCATTTGAACTGTAGACAGTGATTTTTGCTCTTTCTGCAGCGTGTTGCATCAGGCAGGTGTTGGTTGCTTGTACATGTACTGTGCTGACAGCTTGTTCAGAAATGTGCAGTGATTTTTGCTGTTTTTGCGTCAAGCTTGTGTCAGTTCTTTGTACAATCACTGTGCTGAAAGCCTGTTTGAAAACGCCGTCTTGATGCTGGAAATTTAGAAACTCTGGGCACTACACATTTGTGGTCTGGGGCAGATTTTGGTGCATTCCTGTGAGCCAGAGGAGTGTTATCCTGCTGCAAGTTACACGTAAAAGAGCTTATGATGGTGTGAGTCCAGGCAGGCAGTCTTTGCTTTACTGGGTCATGCCTCAGCTGGTTGGTGTGCTTGAAGCTTGAATAGCCCTGGTTCCTCCAGCATGGGCACACGACAAGGCATTGCAAGGGCAGTCTGCGACTGTCAGCTTGTGTGAGTCTCACTTGACCTTTG
>JAABUK010003602.1_pt1 | contig 26041 bp, 27 predicted proteins | sample 5559141 | NCBI WGS metagenome assembly JAABUK01 (sample SAMN10711869, study PRJNA513367) | rock metagenome | isolation source: Antarctica rocks | place: Antarctica: Victoria Land, Pudding Butte nord | collected 2016-01-03 | reverse complement strand
TCAAGGTTCTCACGCGCCCCATAATTCGTCACACCGAGGCCTTTCCTCGCAATGTCGATATGGAGAGTGTAATGTGCAGATGACGACAGAAACCCTCGCGCCGGGTTCCCACCCGTCCCGAGATCACTTATCCTTACAGGGCACCTCGGACGGCCAACCACAGCTACCTTTGCTGCGACGTGTCCCTGTCATCTGTCCGGCTATTTGTGGTGGCAAGGGAGTGTCTGCTGCTCGGCCATTCTTTTCCAGACGATGGAACGACGACAATCTGAAGGATGAGGGTGTTTCCCATCTTCCCATATCTATATAGCCGTAGTACTCTGGACCGTCGAGTGTGCTGTTGGAGGCCATGTGAGAATACCTGCAGGTACAGGATTCGGCAGGTTCGAGGAGAGGAGAAATTCTGGAAAGAGTTGTGAGGGCAGCCGGAAGGGAAAAAGGCGAGGCATGGTGTGTCAATTCCAACTGCTTATTTCCACCTTGAGCAAGCATCTACGCATCCATCAATCCATCAATCCATCCCTCATCTCATCCTAGCAGGCGATTTTTAGAATCCACAAGTCGGGGCTTGAAGGATAAAAGACGAAGTAGGTTACGATGCCCAGCAGAAAGCTGCACTGCCAGAACCAGCCAAGAACGAGAAACAGAATCAGTGATCTCAATGAAATTTGTTTGGGCTTCTCTCAGCGGGTGTATCTGTGCTTTGCCTGCTGGATGCCAGATAGCTGGCTAGCTACACGGATGTCATCTCCATCTGACCTCGAGACGAGCAGAAAGCTTGCTGCATCATTTCCTCGGTCTGCCTCTTGCATTAGATACGACGACGAAGCTCCCCATCTCCATCCTGTACAAAGCTGGCATCCTTTCGCTCGCCGCAATCTGAAACTTTGAGTAACGACATTCTCCACCCGCGTTCTGTTCCGTCATGATCATCTCCACTCACACATGTTCGCACCTGATGAATGTGGAAAAGGCTGTTCGATTCTGTGTAGTACTGAACACCGTGCCTTCAAATTGCTCGATTCGATGCTCGCGTACTTCCATCGGCCAGCGCCAACGTAATGTCCAACATCGGGATATGGAGACAGAAACGACGAGATCCTCCGGTGCCATACTGCAGCCGATTCTCTGCTTCTGGATATTGTCCTCAATGTTGTTCAGCTCGCACTCACCGACTAAACTGTGTCTTGACCTCCTTCGCCTTCGTGATGACTTGCGGGATCATCTGCATGATCGGATCAGCACGACCTCGCCCAGCGTGGGCGCTGTACAGCTGCTCAAGCTTAGTCATCAGGGAACCGAGAAGAGCTGGACCATGTTCAGAAAGGCTCATCATTTCGGGGTCCTGCAAGTGATACCAGAACTGTCAGCCAGTGTATCAGATTGATGTCAGGCACGGGTCACAAGCAGATGAGACTTACTCTAGTATCAACGGTATTGAGAGAGGTGTAGATCCAATCAAGCCGCGCTTCAACATTATGCTCGAAAGAATTTGCAACTGTGATGCCAACAGAGAATGCAACAAGAGGAGAGACATCGTGACGGAGATAGTCCGGCGTATAGTTGACAAACAAGTTGTCGAATAGCTCAATAGATCGGTTGGACTGCAACCATCTGACGGAACCTTCTTCATACTTTCCACCATCCATCAAATTCCCGATCTCCTCCATTTCCAGGTCTTCTGGTGATTTCTTCTTGGGTGGTGGTGCAATGGGGGAAGGCAGAGCAGATGATAGTTGACGCACAGGCAATGGTGTAGATCTAAAAGCTGTCGCGGCACTGGATGGTGGTCGACTTCCGGGTTCTGCTGATAGTGCGAGACTGCTGCGGTCTTTCAGGATCTTGTCTTGGAATGCGATTTGACCTTCAGTCAAATGAGCCATCATCTCCAACATTGATTGCATCGAGCCTTGGAGCTTGTCAATCTTTGCGGCGTCATGTTGTCGATCTATTTCATATCGCTGAAGTTTAGCGCCGATGCGGCTTTCGATCTCATTTGTCGCTTTTTCTGCTGCAGCAACAGCAAGTCTCTGGAAAGTCGGGCTGATAGTCGTACGCATCAACTCTGCAAAGTGAGCCTCCATCGAGGGAATTAGGCGCTTTGAAATGTTCTCGGTGAGGCTGCGAACATGTGTGGGATTTTGCATGGCTGTAGAGATGGCAACAGGAAGCTGAGTGCCGATCTCGTGCGGGATGAGACCATGCAAGATCCGAGCGAGAGTTTCGCCAACCTGAGCATGGATGGCTTGAGCGGTGACATTTGTGATAGCGGGCAAGACAGCCTGCTGTATATGCTGGCCGATGATTCGGTTCAAGGTGGTCTCGACATTGGTGGCGAGTGAGCTTGAGACGAGGCGTAGAATAGCTTCTTGACGAGCCGCACCAGCGGCATCTTGGATGTGACGATCATCGTCGAGACGGCGGTAGAGCTTGTCAAGCTGCTTGTTGAACTCAGTCGAAACTGAGCTTTCGAGCTTCTTGATCTCCTTGTCAAGCCAGGCACCAGAGACGTCGACGTTGAAATTCTCCTTGGTAACACCAGAGCTGGCGGGTGTCCAAGGTGAACGAGATGGTTGGCTGCTTGCCATATTGTCAGTGATGTTTGGAGTGAGAGTTTGATCACCAAGATCGGTTGCAATAGCAGGAGTTTTGGATGGTGAAAGCGACTGAGAGGGAGATTTGGAAGGGTCCGGGCCTTTGCCTGAAGTAGGTGCCCAAATGGAGCTAGCGCCTGGTTTCTTCTTCTTTTTCTTCTCTTTTTCCGACGGTGTTGCGCCTGACGGAGTGTGTCCTTCACCGTCTTTGACTCCATTTGGCAGGTCGGCATCAGCAGCTGTTGTAGGCGCTGGCGGGAATTCTTCCAGCTCCTCCTTGGCGCTGGCAATTTCGGGGGCCCGTTCTGCAGCGCCCTTTGCTGACTTCTTCTTGAGTGTCTCAGAAGGCTGAGGCGTCTCAGCTTCACGATCGACATCTGCGTCCTCAACAGTACCGGTAGCTTTGAGTTTACCCAACTTGATCAGTCCAGTGGCAACAGCATTGTCGATGGGATGCAAGACTTTGCTGTCAGGACCCCAACCAAGGTCCTCCTTTTTGATGGCGAGACAGGTCACGCCTCTGGAATGCACAGCATACAACTCGAATAGAGGTTGAGCGTCAAGAGGTTCTTTTGGCGCATCTGCTGGCCTGTGTACCGGAAGCAAGTCAATGCTGCGAAGGTGGCCCTTGGAAGCGAAAGACATCTCGCGCATCCCACTAATAACAGCTGTTGCCTCAGGCTTTAGAAGATCTGGATCTCTGATGGCGATTCGTTCGAGGAAAGTCGCCTGAGACATAGGCTGCAGCGTGTAGCGTGGCGCGGAAAGGTGAAGGAAGAATATTGAGCTTCGAGTAGGATGACCGACGACAATGATGCCAGAACTTGGGTGATACGCAACACTGCAGATGCCATCCGTCTCCGTATCATGAGGGAAGTTCAGTTCCTGGACCACCTTGCCAAGAGCAATGTCCCATAACTGTAGAATGTGATTCTGCTTCAATCCCACCAAGATGTATCTCAACGCAGTACCTTTGAGATACGGTCGGACCTTGTCGACAAATAGGACAGATGTCGGCCAAGACTTCTCGGCAGGAGAGGCAGTAGCAAGACTTAGGATAGGCACATTGACATCTACAGCTTGGACCTTTGATGCCGTGGCATTCGACTCGTCCACAAGTTTTCGAATATCCCAGAATCGCAGCTTCCCGGTCTTGTCCAAGGAAGCAATCAGAGTATCATCCTCGCTGAAAACGAAATCTTTCCCGGCCTTCCCAGTGGTGATTTTGAGAGGACGATCCTTGTAGAGCTTTTCAACATCTATTGTACGATCCGAGCTATTGACACCATACTTTGTGGACATCGCCGTTGCAGGCCAGATGAGGTGAATCGACTTGCCACGGCCAATGGCAAAGAATTCTGGATGACGGGAACTCCGTCTGACCCTAGTCTTCAGTGTACCCCCAGAGGAATTCTCGTCGCTAGGTGGGAATGGTGGGAAGATGAGACTTTCAGTGTCGAGGCTGTCCTTTTCAAAGAGGTCGTTCCCATCCTTGGATATGGTAGCATAGTAAACAGCACCGCTGAGGCCGATGCCAAGCACGCCTTGCTGGTCTGTTGGTGGTGCGGTCATGGCAGTTGTACAGACCGTCACATGGAAAATGCGATCGCCGGAGTGCTTGAAAACTTGACGGTCGCTGCCATCGTCTTGCCTGATCACTCTCATGCCTCCGTTTTTGACAAAAGCGTAAGTGATATACTTGCTGGTCGCTGACACAAGAGTGCGATCAAGCTGATCGAAATCCTTTTTGAATCTTGAGATCTCCATAACCCCATCCTCACGAAGGCCGACCTTCGATGGTGGTAGATTCATGATCGTGATCGAGATGAAAGGCTTCAGAGGAAAGTTGTAGACTGGAACATCCCGCGGAATGGGCTCTGGTGGTCCATCTGAGCTCTCCCAGCTATCAGCAGGAGGTGCCTCTGCTGCCGCATCGTTGATTAAATCCTTCACTGCCTCAGCTACTGGCCTCGGCATTTCCTTTTCAAGCACACCCTTGTTCTCCTCCTTGTCCAGCTCCTTCTTGACCTGGACTGCTGCGTCGATCGCGGTGGCCTCTAGCTTGTCAGCCATAGCATCAATTTCTGCTCGAGTGTCTTCATCTTCTTGCTTGATCTCCAGCCCTTCCAGGGCCTTCTCGGCTTCTTTGCTGGCTTGGATAGAGATAGTATCGAGTCTCTCAGCAACGCTTTCCTTTCCATTCACAGGCTCCATAGAGCTAGGCGATCTCAAGGGTCTCCTCGGCGTCAGTTTTCGTCTCGTAAAGGCCTGCTCAGGAGTAGCCTCGTTGGACTTCCTTTTGTCTCCGTTAGTTTGATTGTCTTTTGTCGCACTGCTCACAATCGGACTTCCAGCTCGCGGCCCAGATGGCTGTGGTGTGGCATTCCTTGAAGCGTGAAGAGCCTCGAAAGGATTCGTGTATGTGAAGATAGGCTTGTTCTCTTTAGCTGTAGTTGGAGAGGGGGCCTCAAATGGTGTGGCCTCTCTGCTCTGACTGGAGCCGAACATGCGGATTGGAGATGACTTGCGAGCAGAGGAGTCTTCACGCGCAGCGTCCGTTGGCTGGCTTTGTGCTTTCATAGAAGCAGGGTTCGCATTGACCATGCCATCGAAAGAGAACGAAGTATCGCGTGGCTTACGTGCCTCGGCCGGCTTTTGGTGACTGCTGGACGAAGTCGACCTCTTGAGAAGCTTGAGCAAAGCATCCTGCGAGCTTTCCTGAGCAGTGTTACCTGCTTTCCGAACATTTTTGTCCTCAATGTTACTGCTTGGCATTGGAGCATTTGATAAAGCATTTCCTCCGCCTCGGATTCCGGGAGAATTTTGAGGACTGAAGAAGCTTGACATTAAGTCTGACGCCTTGATAGGAGTCCCATGAGTAGTTTCCTGACGCATGGCATGACTTTCAGACGTAGAACGTGCAAGCGGACCTGGCTGTTGCACTGTATTCCCAGCAGCTGAAGGCTGGCTGAATTTCAACAAACTCAATAAGCTCTGTGTCCGATCATTTCCTCCAGCTGGACCTGCACCGGGTTGAATTGGTGAGGCCATATTCGAAGGTGATAATGTGGATGGTCCAGTGATGGGAGGTAAAGCGAGAGCCGGATTAACTTGTGACGGAAAGAATGTGTTTGGGTCAAACGAAGGTTGGGGTGAGTGTTGACTCGGCGGCCCGTTTGCAGCAGTGGATGGTGTAGAACGCGATTTCAGGTTGGCCAACAGTGACTGTAGGTCAGCAGTGCCTGACATAGTGCAACAGCAAGATTTGGGAGAAAGCGTGGCCTTTGAGGACGAAGCGCAGCCACAAAAATTGACGGCGCGACGAAGCGGAAATGAAGTCAATTGGCACTCGCCTCGTTACGGGCAAATGTTGACAACGAACAAGAGAAAAGAAAGCTATGATGGCAATGGCAAAGATGATATGAAGTCGTCCGAATGGGAGAACAAACGTGATACGGTTTCGAGTGATGATTACCTCTCGAGGAGCTTTTTGCTTTACAATCGATCGGATCATTTCCGGCTGCAGCTTAGTCATCCACCCTATCATTTATTGAGCATTTTCCTTTCCTCTGCTTGGTCAACGTCGGCGAATGCTCTTTGCGTCCTTCACGCTTATGAGTGATTCTTCTGCTTTCGCGAGCTAGACACTGTCTTACCCACGATCGCTCGAAATCTCAAGACCATGATTTGGCCGGGAAACGATTTGCGTAACCACTAAAAGTGGTCTTATTGCTACCTTCTTTACGGTCCCTCCACGATAACAAAACATTTACAAGCTTGACAACATCGCATTCTGCTCTCGGCGCCACTTCTCCATCCCGCCGCGGCGGCCATCTACTCAATTGCGATGATGTACTGCCTGCGCAGGTCAGCTCTCTCCTCCACTACTCCCTACCCATTCACATCCCCTAATATCCACCTGACTAAAATCCATTCCTCAACAGTTACATCCCCCTCCTCCTCCTCCCCCTCCCCCTCTCCCTCTCCCCCCTCCACCTCACCCTCCTCCTCTTGACAACCTACTTCCTCAACCGCCCCTGCATCTACTGCTCCTTCCTCCTATTGATCCTCTTCGCTTCCTCCTGCCACTGGAGCGGCCGCTGCTTTGTCGATTTCTCCACCTCAAGCTCAATTCCCACCTCCCCAATATCACCATCCGACGGAGGCCACGGCTACGGATATGCCGAGTGGTTCACACCGAGGATATACACCATTCGCTCCAGGGAAGGTCACAGTGGCAGCAGCAGCAGCAGCAGGAATATCAGCGAAAATGGAAACGGAACAACCGCCGGCAGTGGGGAGACAGATTTAGCAGACTTCCTAAACACGACCATAAATGACACCATCTCCGCATTAGCTGCCGCGGCGTTCGAGGATGCGAAGAAGAGATTGAATCCCGGCTCTGTGCTGCTGTCGAATAGTGGGCTGCCGGAAAGCGCGGGGATTGGAATGGGCTGGTTGAGGAGTCTGTTGGGGAGGAGTGAGTGGACAGTTCCTTGTGTGGATGTTAAGATTAGGTTGTGAGGTATACGATGGGTTTCTTCCGCTTGGATACGAACTCAAGGAATCAATGGGTGTGACATGTGTATTTCTAGCCATCTGGGTATACTTGTATATCTTGTGGCACTAATTACGATCGGACTGGCATGGGAATATTGTGCACACATGAGGCTTTGGCATGTAATGCGGCTCGGCGACGCTTCTGAACGGCGCCCGAGAGACAGCGCTCTCTGGTTTCTCCACCCTCCTCGCCTCCACGGCGCCTGGAAGATACTGTAACGCCCGCCTGAGCCTCGCTTTCTTCATGGCTTGTTCTCCGGCGTCCTTCTGTGATAGTCTCTCTCATACCTCTCCCAAGGACTGATGCGGAAAGTAAAGCTCAAATGTCAGGCCACCAGCGATCAAGGGGCCACTGCCACTGAAGCGTTCCTCTATTGTCTGCAGTCAACCATGCTCCGCCGCTGAGCAGGAGACACAGCGCAGCACTACCACTGCTATTTATCTACTACAACCTGCCAGTGGGAGACGCCCCTGCCCACTCTTCCTCCAAAGCAACCCCTCCCCATTAGCGATATGAATCAACCATATCTCTCTAGGAGGCTACTGGTGTAAGCCTGAATCTGAGTATCCATGACCCTCCCTCAAGAAACGAAGAAAAGATGAAAGATGCATACACAGAAAATTAGAAAGAAACGGAGCTGATGGCGGTCTCTTGCATCACGCTAAATCATGAAATCATCAAAGAGGCAACTTATTTTCATTTCCATCCGCTCGCTCCGATATGTGCCCTCCATCCGCGAGTGGAAGCGGATGTCATGTGTAGGTCGACCCGGATATAGGCATTGGCCAATCATCCTCGGTGATCTCACTCCAGAACTTCCATATTGCCACCACGCTGAGTAATGTGAAGAGCGTTTCGAAAAAGGCGCCGTTGATCTTGCCGTGCGTGGAATTGCAAATGCGTACAGAGATGACGTATTGGAAGATCTGGCCGATTGCGAATAACAGAGCGGCGATGACGAGGTCACGCATTGGTCTCTTTTCGCCGAGAACCCTCAGGACGAGGACCGATTCACAGATGAAGAAGAGGACGAGGCAGACAAGCGGGAAGAGTTGGTAGAGCACGTAGAGGCCTATTGCGCGGTTGGGAGGATCGTGCGTCGAGTCGAAGAAGCCGGTGTAGCTGAAGCCGACGTCAAGGGCAATGTAGCCGGTCCCAATGGCAATAGCGGCCGAGGAGACAATCAGAAGCACCAGACTTATTGGCGTGCCGTCATCTATCAATTGGAAGCCCACTAAAGCGTTCAGAAGCAAGATCCACGTAGTCGCTGCGATGGCAGCCACATGGGCGGCACTAAAACCTTTTCGTGCGGCAGGATTCAATGGGAATCCGCCCACAGTGAATATCTCGCAGATCTCGATGATGATGTAGCCCATCAGGAAGAGTTGCATTTCTCTTCGGCCGACTGCAGCAGCTTTGCGGTTGGATCTCAGAAGCAGGTAGATGGTCACGAGGATGGCGATGAAGGCGACGAGGATGGAGCCGAGATTGGCGAGGTAGCGGCTGCCGCTGAGCGGAATGCCAGTAAGAACGCAGCCGCCATAGGGGGTTCCTGGAGGTTGATTGTCGTTCACGAAGAGCTGTTGAATGGAGGTTAGTCAAACCAAGTCATAATCTTCGGGGAAGCTCGTGGCTTACATTGCAGACAGGTAAGGTCGAGTCGCGGCAGAAGTTCTGAGAATGGAACGAGTCAGTCAAATGCTGGTGAAGACACAGACGTTGAAGGTGCGAATGCTGACATGAAAGTTGCCGAATTGGGTAGAGCCCATGACGAAAGATCGATCGCGGGTTGTGGGCTTCTTGAGCGCAACTTCTCCTCCTGGGCTGGTGAGAGGTCCTGCAACCACGCTGGTGAGGCCGGGCCGCTTTGCATGCGCGAAGGGATCTTCAACGTGGGTGTCGATAGCAGACTGCGAAGGCGCTCAGCTACAACCGCCTTTCCGTTATTCTCGCCGCCAGTGCCGTCAGAGAAACGTCGCTTCGTACTGCTCCGTACGTAAGGTCCAATTGTGTCTGATTGTGACGGAGGATAATCGGAAAGTTGGCAGTGGCAGGAGATTTGAGCCAAGCGACGATCGAAGTTGGTTTGAGCTAAAACGGGCCAGGGACGTTGCTCGCAGGGATGTGAGTGGCTAGACGTGGACGAACTGGAGATGAGGGCCACGCCGACGTGCTGGTCGAAGGAGTCGAGATCAGCAAGCTCTGCTGCGATGGGGGAGGAGGAATTGAGAATGTGGATGTGTGAGCTTGAGCAGTGAGGGTCGAGGGTCGAGGGTTGAGGGTTGAAGGTGGATGACAGGTGCAATTTCAAGACAAGCGCAGTGGAGCCCGAGGGCGTACACGGGGCAGGCGCACGGGAGCAGGATGGGTCCAGGAGGGTGGCCAAGCAAGAAAGGCCTATTTCCTATTTCCTAATTTCGATTGACAAGATGCAGTTGATTACCAGTCGACTAATTCGTCCATTGGGCGAAGCGAATGACCGCCCAGCAGCGGAAAGGGGATAGTGCGACAAGTGCCGCCCAAGGTGGCCCCATCGCTGCTGCTCGTGCATGGGAAGCTCCGCCCAGAACAGCGTGTGTACGTAGTACGTAGTACGTAGTAATTACCTGCCTTCTCTGTGTGGCCGGAGTGGAGTCCCCATGACCAAACCACAATTTGCCGGGCCGCACTTCGCTCCTGCCCATCCGGGCCCGGCTCTGCTCCTGCCAAGCCGGCCCCCACTCTGCTCCTGCCACTTCTTCCCCAACTCCAACGCTTGTTTCATCTGGAAATCCTACCCCACCCCACCCCACCCCACCCCACCCCTCCCCACTAGCCCCTCCAGTCTCCTGCCTCCATCTCATCGACGTCGATGGCTCCGTCCGCTGCATCGCTCTGCATCCTCCGTGCAGTAGTGAGGCGCATGATGACCGCTGTGACTTGACGACAATAGCGGACCCGACAGGACCCGATTTGGGTACTCGGACTGCGCATCAGACGGTTAGAAGCGGAACAGGTCGATTGAACAGGCTCCTCGATTGAACAGGGAGCCGTCGTGGCCTGAAGTCCCCCGATCACTCACCATGCTATCATTGACGTTTGTGAGTCTACCCACGGGTTGATCTGCGGGACATAGCAATAGCCCACCTCGCCGCAACACTTACGCTCTACCGTTCCAGTGCGTCCTCCCCATTCATGACCTATTCAACTCCTCCAAGGCCGTCATTATGTCAAATCTGGCAAAGAATTTAACCCCTCCTCGGACTCGGCCTGATGCGCTGAATGCTGTGCGAGCATCAACCCTCAAGATCCAGCTCGAAGAAAGCTCTGCAAATGCTTGAGAAAAGCTGGTCGCTGGCTTGTTACAATCTGACCGCAATCGGGGAACCAATTGGCACAGAAGTTGACTTTCTGTCACCGTAGTGGTCGATCTTTGCAGCTTCCCATTGTCCGTTGCTTATTCTGTTGACGAGTACGGCAAGCACATCTTACTAAAGATTCCGAACAGCTTTTCCAAGAGAGCACGGGGGCTTCTCAGCGCAAAGAAGAGGTTCGACCTAGCAATTTGCTCTCATCAGTCGAACTTGCCCGGCTCGAAAGAGCCCCCTGTCGATGTGCGATTCTCAGCACCTGCTCCACCCTTCCGGATTGGATTGTGAGAAGACTGAGGAGCCAAGGATAGGAGGCTCGATACTCGGCTCTGAGTGCAGGTACACCCCCTGGGAAATGGAGGAGATGGGCTTTATTCGTCAGCACATTGTCTCAGGGCTCCAAGGGGCTTTCGGTCGGCTCGAGGAGGACGTTGTTGAGGCATTCAAACGTGCCGACGCAGAGACGTGACAAGAGGAAGGCCTCCGCCTTGAACCTTACGAAGAACCCTGAAACGCAACGAAATACGCGGAGGTTGGTTGTTTCGCAGAGGATATATCCAGAGCTTTCGGATGGGTTCCCCTCGCTGCTGCCTTCCTCTCGCTTCTTTCAATGCTTCTCATGCAGCAGTGTTCTTCTCGGACGCTCTCCAAAACATTCAAGATGATAACGGCTAGATGTCCCATGTGATCACACCCTACCTTCTCCGAAGGCCCAGACTGACTATGACGACACACCTTCATACCTCGATCAGACACCCTTCGCTGGTCGCCATCTTCCTCCAGGCGCTTCCACAAACTTTCGTCAACCGGCACGGGGCACTCGCAGAACGCGATACGCTACCAACCCATTCAATCTCCACAAATGCGTGTGTGTGGGGTCCTCTCGCAGTTTGTCTCCCTCGTCGCTGCACAGATACTTCGCATTTCGAGCTTGTGCAGCTGGAAGTCCAGGTTGCCACGTGGGTGCGTCTGGCAAAGCAGGCTAGTTTCACCTCACGCGGACCTCATGCCACGCAGCTTCGCATAAGATGGATCATACGACGGTAGAAGGGGGGAGTAGCCGAGAATATTCTACACTTCTCTCTGCTATGCGTGTGTAGACTCCTTTATCGCGACTCAGGAATCTCCCATGTTGGTCAGGAGCGGCGACGATGCCAAGTCAGGCTCGTACATTACCCTACATTTGGACAATTTTGGTTAGATCGGATCTCCTTTTCTGCCGCTGACTACGACGGCAGATATGCACTTTCTATGTTAGGCCCCGAGAGCTGATCACCAAAATCATGATGACTATTGCAACGATCATATAGCCTTTTCTCGTTCCCGCCCTGCCACCCCCGAACCGCTGCTAGCAATCATGATGAGATACCCGGGCGTGCACCCGGAGTAAGATCTGTCTCAGCATTGTTGTCATCGAGCATTGCCTCCCCCCCCCCCCCACTTTCCCTTTCCCCAGTCCATCTCACCTACACCCAATCCCTCATCTCTCCGTCCCAACATCACTCCACCCCCCTCCTCCGAAGCCTAACCCTGACATCCTTCTTCGGCAAGAACGCCCCACTCCCCATCACGCTCCCCGGATGCCTCCACTGCCCCCCAACAGGCTCCATATCCCAACACGTCAGCACCGCCGCCACAAAAACCAGGACCTCTCTCTCCGCAAAATTCCTCCCTTTGCACATCGTCGCCCCGCCGCCAAACACCTTCATCGAGCCCATATCCACGCTCGTCTTCTTGGGGTCGTTTTTCTCGTCCTTGACGAAGAAGCGGCGCGGAGTGAACTCCTGCGGATTCTTCCAGTACCGACCATCCATTGAGTGCACGCCGTGCGGGATGCAGATGTAGGTTCCCTTTGTGAAGCGGTAGGTTTGAGGTTGAGGTTTCCCGTCCAGAGCGGCGTCTTCGGCCGATTCGGTGATGTTGAAGGATTCGGCGACGGCTTTGTAGGATGTGGAAGGGGATACCAGACGCATGGTCTCGAAGAAGGTGGCTTTGAGTAGGGGGCAGGAGTGCAGGAGGCCGTCGAGGTCGATGGTTAGTTTCGGCGGTTCCGCGATCGGGAGGTCGGATTCCACGGCCGTGAGGTGCGCGAAGGGGGCCATTTCCTCCAGGATCGAGGCTTTCAAATCAGCGTCAGAGTAGATGTACCAGATGACCCAGAAGATGATTTGGTTGGCGTTCACGTTCATGGCCCAGAGAACAGCCAGGTCGCAGGTGGAGTAGGTGTCCGGGTTAGCGGACATGTTGCGCCACTCCCGGGCGCGGTCCTGCATGACCTTCGAGACGTCGGAGAGGTCGTTCCAGGCTGAGCCGGGGTCGCGGTCGTCCCAGACGGCGTAGAGGGCTTCCTGGTGGTCGCGGACGGCGCGGACAATGCGGGAGCGGGCGTTGTAGGCGGGTGCCATGCCGGGAAACCAGCGGGGGAACCCCGCCAGGAGTTTGTGGAAGGAGGCGTCGAAGGTGAAGAGGTCGGGGAGGACGGTCGGGTTGTTGGTCATGAAGTCTTGACCCATCAGGAGGCCGCAGGCGATGTCGCCGACGAAGTGGCGGATCAAAGGGAAGAGGCTGGCGGTGGCGGTGGTTCCGGTGGGGTCCACGGTGACGTTGGCGACGCGCTCCCAGATGCTTTGGTCGACCCAGCTGGAAGAGAAAGAGATTAGATTGTGCGTGCGTTCCTCCGCGAGTTTGACGGTGAATGCTGCGGCATTGGACACGAATGGCTCGCGGTTTAGCTGGTATAGGACCGCGTGAACCTTGCCGAAGATGAGGGTCGGATCCGTGCTTCGCACGCCGCCTTTGTTGCCGAAGAACTTCTCCATGACCCTGTAGGTGAAGTCATTTGATGTGATGGTTGATCTTTGCAGGAGAATCTGCTTTGTCACACTTGGGGTGTGGGCAATGTTGTGGACTGTGCCAGCGAGGATAAGATGGAAGACTCCATCTTTGGTGGATTTACTGGCTTCTGGTCAGCATGATTCCAGTCTAGCGACATTGACATAGGAGTAGAGACCTGGCATCCGCAAGGAAGTTTTGGAATCGGGTGCCGAATTGGATGGCATGTCCCAGCCAAGGAAGCCAATAAGGTAGAACCGCGATGTCTTTAGGCCCTGCTTTGGACACCGACTGTTGTTTGTTCTGGATCCCAGTCCGAACGCGTGTGGATAGACAGACAAGAGAGATGAGTAGTAGGACAAATGATACAGGCGACGTAGTCAATCTTCCCACTATGCCTCCCGAAAGGCTGGAGCCAGTTGATTCATCACCAAAACCTGCCATGATAACAGATGACAAATGATGTAAAGCAGGACTAGATGTTCGAAATTGGACATTTACTTAGAAGCATAGACAGTCATCTTGTTTCGAAATCCCCACGAAGGATTCGATTAGGCTGAATAATAAGCCGTCAAACTTCAGGGGGCGGCGCTCCTATCCAACGTGGGGGGCCGCTTTGGGTCATATTAAAGTCGGGAGGCGATGAGTCTCTCAGCCACTGCTCGCGAGTGCTTCAGGACCATTGCTATGATGTGTACATACCAGTGTCTAATGTCACAGTGAAAGCCGACAAGCCACAGATGAGGGAATGGCCGAGTGGGTGCTTGAGAGTGTACGTACACCGAAAGCCTACAGTGATGGGCCACTATTCAGCAGTCCTCTCCGACATATTGGTACTTGAACGACGTCCATATCGTACTGCTTGATGTGGGCTACGGTCAACTTACCAGTACAGTGGGATGCCGTACTTCCGGATGGCTCTTCTTCGCTCTCCAAATGCTCCGGATGAAGACCGTGCGATCCAGCTGAAGATTCCTTTGCAAAGAGGATTGGGGCGGCCTTCCTATGACCTTCAGGCTGGGCGACGCCATCCTTTCCCGCTTCACAATCCTCACGAGAGCATGGCCTTGGGCAAGCTGACTGCTCGACTCTCAACCATCAGGCTTCTGGTCACCCGAATCACGGAGAAGAGTGATATTGACCACCGGGACAGCATTAAGGCGACGTAACATGGGTAGGGTGCCTCATAGTCTCATCATTTGCAGCTCTGAGTACAGCAATGCCCACAACCTCATGCGCAACGACAAGATCTGGACCGGCTGGAAGCAGGAAGACTCCTCCGAAGGCCCAGTCGGCTGAGATGTTCGGGGAATGCCTGCCAGTGGACCAAAGTTTCAGGGTAGACCGCTCACCCTAACGTGGACGCAAGGATTGTCTCCATGCCTCTGAACCACGAATTGCGAGGATGCGTGTGCGGGCGGAAAGCCATGGATCAAGTCTGTTGACGTTTGCATGGATTTTCCGGCGTGGGCGGAAAATCCAAGAGTGGGTTGATTACATAAGGAGCTTAAACCGGCGCCCCACACCGACGCGTCGCGTTTGGCCAGTCGCGTCTCCCAGCTGTAGGAGGAAATCGCAGTGCAAGCCGTCCATCTCTTGGTCTCGGTCAATCGATTTACGACATGGTCAAGATGCCGGACAAACCTCCTCATGATCCTCGACCAGCCCGTCAGTCCCGTGCTCTTCCGAACCGTGCAAGAGCAGCTACTGACCACCTTCACAGAGCCCCAGGGCAAGACTCTGCTACAATATTCACCAAACGGCAGGAAACTGATTGTCGCTGGACTCGCCAACTTCGTCCGGACTTATAACACGGGAGATGAAGACAACGTGGTTATTGTGGACAACGTCCCGGACGAGACCAATGCGGTGATTGCTGGGGTGCGCAGTGCAAAATGAATGACACAAACCGAGGGGCTGATAGCAACGCAGGATGACTACTTCATCACCGGCAACGAAGACGGTCTGGTGTCTCAATTCAACATACCCCAGAAGAGACTGGACAGGTTCCTGGTGCGATCATCACTACCGATTCGTAGTCTCGCCCTGTCCACTGACGAGAAATGGTTGGCTGTATCTAGCGAGTGAGTGGGCCATCATTGGATCTGCTGCGTAGGCGCTGACCATGACAGCGAGGTGATCATCAAAGTCGTCAACTGCGATGATATAGAGCACATCAAGATCCTTCGAGAACACCCAAAGATCATCAAGCACGTCTCTTACGACCGATCTGGGCGATATTTAGCTGCATCATGTATAAATGGCGTTATCTACATCTACTCGATGGCTGAGGAGGAGCCAAGCCTTTCAAGAACAGTGGATGGGATAATTCGTCGGCTCGAGGTAGAAGATGAAGCAACATCAGCATGCGTGTGGCATCCAGATGGACGAGCGTTCGCCTGCGCAACTGCCACCAGAGACATCACGACTGTCTCGGTTGCGGATGGTGCTCAGCAGCGGTCCTTCATAGGCGGTCATATGAGCGATATCCTATCTCTAGCATGGTCGGCTAACGGAGCGCTTCTTGCCAGTTCCAGTAGCGACGGTGGGCTGGTGCTGTGGGAGACGAAGTATCAATCAATGATCAAGAAGTTTGATTACGAAAAAACGATGAATGTAACATGGCATCCTCGAGCAGAGAATTACCTGAGTTGGACGACATCTTGGGGTGAAGTCTACATTTGCCCCGACTTCCTCAAGGACGAAGCACATATTCGACTTCTCAAAGGACCCGGAGTGCGCGCCCCCTTTTATCACGACCCACTCGACGAGACCTCTGCCGCTATCAATGGCCGAAAGCCGCTCGTCAACGGTCGCCCTAAGCCAGTAAGAGCTGGTACACCTGACAGTCTCGATATCCTCTTGGGCGAAGGTGAAGAAGAGGATTGGATCGAGGACGATGACGGTGCTGGCTACAGAAACGGCAATGGCAAGCGCACCAATGGACACCTCGGCGACCTTGACGGCCATGCCGGCAAACGCGGTCGTCGGCTCTTGTTTTCGCCCGAGATCCACGAGCCTTTCCAACCTGGCGCAACCCCATGGCGCGGTAATAGAAAATACCTCTGTCTTAACCTGACCGGGTTCGTCTGGACCCTGGACCAAGACACCCACCATACTGTGACGGTAGAGTTCTACGATAGAGAAATGCACCGAGACTTCCATTTCACAGATCCATATCACTACGATAAGGCCTGTCTAAACGAGAAAGGCAGCCTCTTCTCCGGTCTTTCCAGCGACGAGCATCCCGCAGTGGTCTTCTATCGCCCACACGAGACGTGGACGACGAGAGCAGATTGGCGGACAGAGCTTCCCAAAGGCGAGGAGGTGACTGCTATTGCGCTCAGCAAGAGTTTCGTGACTGTCCTAACCACGAAAGGATATGTGAGGGTTTATACGTTGTTTGGGACACCGTATCGAATTTGGAGGCAGAAGACCGGCCCGGCGGTTACTTGTGCAGCGTTTGATGATTATGTGTTGACGATCGGGAATGCGACGGTGGGGTCGGATGGATGCACGCAGTTGATGTATAGTATCGAGGACGTGAGGAGAGAGAAAGTCTGCCAGAACGAGGACATGGTCGCGATGGGAGAGGCTGGCACGCTGAGAAATGTTTTCTTCTCCAACGATGGGGTCCGTCATCCCGCGCTCTCTCTTGCGCTCAGATATCTCGGTACTAACGACATTCACAGGATCCCTACATCTACGACTCTAGCGGCACCCTCCTCGTCCTCGCCCACTGGCGCTCCCCCGGCCAAGCCAAATGGGTCCCCCTCCTCGACACCACCCAGCTCGACCGCCTAAGAGGCGGCCGAAAAGCAGAGACATACTGGCCCGTCGCGGTCGCGCAGGGGAAGTTCCACTGCATCATCCTCAAAGGAGGGGACCAGTACCCCTACTTCCCTCGCCCGCTACTGAGTGAGTTCGACTTCCAGGTCCCCGTCACCACCCTCCCGCCCAAGAAGCCAGGCGCCGAGGCCGACGAGGACGGAACAGAAGAAAGCAACGCCCACGCCGGCTTGAGACTAGAAGAATCCTTCGTCCGATCATCCATCCTCCTTTCGCTCCTCGACGATGTTGTCTCCTCCGTCCAGAATCCCCCTGACGCGCATCGGACGGAGCGGGCGAGGCGGGAGCTGGAGATCGATAAGATTCTGCTGCAGCTGCTGGCGGTGGAGTGTCGCGAGGGCGAGGAGAGGGGGATGAAGGCCCTGGAGATTGTGGGGTTGATGAGGGATCGGGGTGGGAAGATGATTGAGGCGGCGGGTAGGGTGGCGGGGAGGTGGGGGAGGAGTGTGTTGGAGGAGAAGATTAGAGAGGTGGGCGAGAGGAGGCTGCTGGGGTTGGATGGGGTGGGGGATGATGAGTTATGAGGTGGGTGTGCTCGTATGGTGTCGCAGAAGAGTGAGTATAGAAGGTCGTCTGAGGATACCTGTTTGTTTCGGAAGCGACAACGAGTATATTCTTGCGTACTTCGTCACCCATTTGCGGCGGGAGGAAGATTCTTCGCAGACAAGACAGACCTCATGGAAAGATCCTCTCTATCCAAATCACCACCACCACCGCCACCACTCCTCAAAATGTGTTCCCCCAAACCCCATCCCCCTTCAACGCCAACCAATCGATACTCCGTACCCGCCACCAGCCCCCCCATTGCCCCAAGCCACAGCCCTCTCACGCACCCATCCCGCAATCGGTCAAGACGGGTGGTACCTTTCAACAATCGTACCATGCAGGACGCTGCCACCCTGCTTGACCTCGTTTGACTTCAACGCGCGCATGAGTCCCAAAGACCAACAAAATAGAGTCGTCACAACGCCTAAGATTGCGGCTTCGTTCGCTGTACAGTGCCAATATCCAGAAAACTAGGATCTAAGGATGCAAGGTTGTGGGGGCCATGGATCCAGGGGGGGGGGATCTCGGACCGTTGGCGCGTGGTATCTCGTTTCGAGACCAGTGGCACCCCAGTGATGTACGTGAGGAGTGTCGTGAATGTAGCGGTGTTCATCTTTTGGAGTGAGGTAGTGGGGCATCTTGAAATTTTTCTTGATTGAGGTCCAGAAGTTTGGGCTGTGATGTGGAAGGGGTGAGATGCCTTTTTTTGGGCAGGATGTGGAGAGTTGAAGGGGGCGTTGGGATTCTGTCTTCAGTTCTTTCGGGCTTTGGACAGAGGATCCTTGGGCGAGGCGAGTAGGGCTGGTATGAAGGTTGGGAAGTTGGAAAGGGACACAGGCGAAGTCCAACGCAAGAGGGTGAAGATACTTTCCTCTCAAAGTAACCTTTTCGCTTCCACGAAGCATCTCGCCTAACTCACCTTGCCAGGTGGTGTGCTACACCTTTTGAGAACATCCGCCCAACAAGTTTTGGTTGAAATGGAGACGGACCTTTTGCTTGCTGTCTGTTTTTTGAAAGAATGAATGAGTGTTCCGTGCCTGTCTACGACTTCCACGGATTTGTGAGACGCTTCGCCATCCTTTGATGCATGCGGCCAAGGTTTGGTTTTCCAGAAAGGAGATGAGTGGTCCAGTAAGAAAGGAATGCCGACCTCCATCCGACAAAAGTTGCACGGTGTTCAGTCACTGGTAATAATATTAAGGCGATAGATCTGCTTCTCCTCCGTTCCGACAATCCCAAGCCTTTTCGTCAGAAGATCCGGCAAGTCAGCGACATCTGCATTCTGTTTCGGACGAGATCGGCTCTCGTGGTTTGGAAGAATGTCACGAGCAACTCCAGACGATCAGCTGAAATTCCTGTTGAGCTGTGTCAAGCATTCCAATAATGGCAAGGTATCGCCCAGCATTTGTTGTCTTCCGGTATTCCCAACCTGACAGCCGACAGATCGATTTCGTTGAAGTTGCTCAGGAATGTACTATTGTCAGCAAAGGAGCGGCGTGCGTGGTACTCTTCGGGACCATGTTTCCACGTACTGACGTCAAGCTTCAGGGCCAAACGTTATGAGCGTCTCATGAAAGCCAACGGCATCAATCCGAATGGTGGTCCAGACCCGAAACCACTACCTCCCAGCACGGTAAAGGGTCCGAAGAGTAACCAGAAAGAAGACACTCCAAAGGCGCCGACTAAAAGGCGGAGAATGAACAATACTGCGGGCGAAAAGAAGCAGGAGGACATCATCACATCTCCAAGACCCAAGCCAGAACCGCCAGGGAACGTCAAAATGGAAGACAGAGGCTGTCTCCCAGCAAGTGGACCTCAGCGGGATTCTAAAGCTGAGGAGAGGGTCTTTCCACCAGCGAGAGGCCACCCCATGCCCACAGCCCCGGGCAAGCCATATGAAGCGATGGAGAATGATGAAAGTAATTTCGATTTCAACGAGTTCTGCTCTCCAGAAATGTTCACACACTGCGCTCCGGCCACAATACATCGAAGCCTGGACGATGGATCCCTCCCAGCATCAATGTCATTAGCCGAATCAGCTACTTTCAACAACGTCCAACGTATACCACATCCTGTCCGGCAGGAGCTGAAGAGGGAGAAAGAGCCAGAGAGGGAAACTGTCGTTATAGCAGACTGATTTCGTATGAGGAGAGTGCTGGCCAATTGTCCTTGGCTCTGTGGGTATGGTTGGCAAGGCGGAGGGAGATGGACGAGATAGCGATGGTGTGCTAGAAAGCGGTGCAAACAACAATAGCATGACTGGTATAGGAGAGGGATCACCTGATCCCGCCCTTTATGTTGAGTGCCCAGCGCGTACTGTTGTCCGGACCAATGAGCGACACGCCACCAAGTAGACCGGCGTGGTGACATTCGCCACGCCCGCCGCGCAACATCGTCTACTGTCTGCATCCAAAGTTGCTCTTCCTGTCACCAAAAGCAACTCCTCTGCATGCTTCACAATCCCGGCGCCGAGAAACGCGCTGCAACCTGTGCACTCCAGGTACAAATATCTCCCTCTGCTTCAAATGTCGCATCCTCGATCTTCCACCCCACAACCTCGCCAACCCACCCACCTTTTTGGATCGACTTTGACCGGTTATTGATTGCCTCACCTATCTGACATATCTTTGGGTAGCATTCGCTTTGAGATACAAGGCCTCACTTTAGCCTTACTCGCCCGTTCACATTTCAGAATCTTGCAAAGGTAAGAATTTCCTCTTGCGCGCGACCAGAAACTGCGCCCAGGTCGGTTGCCCTCTCGAGCATCACCTATGCCAGCTTGTTGATCTCGGGGGTTTGTCCTGGTATAGCGTCGATGTCCTTGCACTTTCGAGCCCAGGTGGCAGCACCGTTGACGCGACCCGGCAGCGCAGACCTGCCAGGCTCCAGATAGCGGATCGTGCTTTGTCCGAGGGCTCCAGTGCAGAGAACACCGTGTATGCTGGCATTGATCTGCCTTTTCCCGATCTTAGCCTTCATCGAATTCACTGCTCCACAGAAGGCTGTTCATCTAATTCCGGAGAACGGTTCTGTCCTCCTCACACTACTTCACCACATCTTTGTTCCGTTGCTGACACATAGCAGCAGACAGACTTCCATCTTTTGTAGACTAAAGCAGCTCATCATCCCTAGACATGGCCGGCACCAAGAAAGAAAGTAGCAAGCGCACCCTGGTACGTTGGTCGGGTATGTACTTCCCATCTTGGCCCTCCAACATCAACTAATGTCACGAGGTAGATGATCTTGACAAGCAGCTATTGTTGAGCATTCAGTATGCATGCAACGAGGCTGGCTTGCGCATTCCGTGGGACAATGTTGCCAAACTCATGGGTGACAAGTTCTCGGATGGCGCTATTGTTCAACATATGTCCAAGCTTCGCCAGAAGATGGTGGAGAACAATCTTCCAGTTCCCCCTCCTTTGAAGCGTGGTACCACTGTCGTTCCCTCAAAGATCTATGCCACCTCTGGTACTGCCCGCCGCAAATCTATGCCAGATACCCCAACTACTACCTCAACCGCGATCACAACTCCGAAACCAAAAGGTTCGGCCAGGAAGCGCAATCGGCGATCTCATTCCGACAGCGACTCTGATTCCCAGGTAGAGAACATGGACATTGCTGACAGCAGTGACGGCGAATACGGTGTATCTGGCCGAAAGAAGAAGAAGCAGCCGCGCCAGGCCAAGTCCAAGACAGCCATCACGAAGAAGACAACAATGCAGGAGTCAATGGAGGTTGACGCTGCCAATGCTGAGCAGGTCAAAGAAGACGACAACTCCGTCAAGAGCCAGACTGTCAAGGAGGAGACAATCAAAGAATCCATCGAAAGCCCGGGACCGGCAACTCGAACTCGTGGTGTCCGGCCAGACTATTCCAAACTTGAGCAGGCGTCAGATGAAGAAGAAGCCGCAGTTGGTGATGACGACAAAGACGAAGATGGAGAGGCAGGGGAAGATGAGGAGGCGATGACTGAGGATGAGACAGAGGATCCAAAGATTAAGTCTGATGGTGAAATCTCGCCTCGTTCCAAAGTCCCAGCATCGCCAGCAACTCCGGCCCAATTGACGGTACAAGCTCAGACACGTTGTTGGCATTTGGACAAAACACTGACCGAAGGCAGAACTTGCCTGCCTACCATGATTCTCCCTATTCCGCACATAGCGTTGGAACACACACGCCCTACTATGGAGCCCCAATTCAGTATCGGAGCCCTCAGAACAACTTTCCTGGAGTTCCACCAACGAGCTACTATCCACGTTCGAACATGACATCCTTCTCCACCAATCGAAATGACTCGGCAAGCTCCTTGTCTTCTTCGATGCCGCCAGCATTCAGCTCACACAGCTCTTTCAGCCACGCAGCAATGGGTCAAACGGCCTACCTCGGCCATCCAGACTACCTCAACCATGGTGACCTCGACATCAATGACCTTGCTGGCTTCGGGCATGACATGCATCATGGTAGAACCATGCTTCGACCAGAACAAGATGATGAGGAGGCATTTGGTCCCTTGTTCGATCCGAATCGTAAGTTGTGATACCAAAACCGAGGTACGGAGACTGACAGCTCTCAGGTCAAATCTGAGCTAAAGAGGCAATGGCAACCAGATGGCGTCAACAGCCACCAGTCGATAAACAGGCACAAGAGCAAAGAGAGCCGAGTCTTGCATCGAAGTGGAGGCTGAAATCACCAATCAAGATCTGTGACGCTTCATATCATTTTCTTTTGAATTCCAGCCCCCATCACCAGTCAATCAGTCAAGCAACCGAGCAACCATGAGCTTCACAGTCGATTCTCATCCACAATCCAATGGAATAGGAGGATTCCTAGGAAAGTCATGATGCGAAGAGCGACCGTAAGCAGAGGCTGTACGCACACTTGGCTTCTGCATGGACAAGAAACAGATAGCTAAGGCAGGTCAGGTAGTCAGCATAACCAAAGAGCTCACAGCATGGTCACCAAGATGAATGTTCTCCTGAAACTTGCGTGTCCGTGAGCGGGAAGGGTCTGCAATAGCGAACTTCCATTGTACACCGGCGTGACAGTTGTGACGATGCAACGAACTTCTTACTTTGTAATCTGTGGTCACTGATCAGGGCTGGCTGGCTGGCAAGGAATGCCAGCCCAACGCAGAGTGGCTGGGGAGGTAGGAGGCGATCGGCGACCAGCGTGCGGAGATTCTAGCAGCATCCAAAGCTCGCGCTAGCTCAACTCGTCTGCCCAAAAAATTTGATCGACCATTCGGTTTCCCATCCACTCGGGCCTACCTGCTGCTCCATTCATTCCAGAATACCCTCTGCTCAGCGCTCATCGGTGCTTCTCTTCTTCTCTCTTCCTCCATTTGATCGGCTCTACAAAGATGCAGCGAGCACTTTCCTCCGCAACCCGTGCCTCGGCCACGCCGACATCCTTCTCCAAACTACGAACCGGACGCAATCTGCAGCAACTGCGATATGCACACAAGGTGAGCTCTAGTCCTATAGCTTCACCGCTCACTGCGTCCCATGCTATGGGACTGAATGCCCTGCTAAGACCGAATGCGTTGCTAACCGTCAATAGGAGCTCAAGTTTGGCGTCGATGGTCGGGCATCGCTGCTCAAGGGTGTTGACACTTTGGCAAAAGCTGTCTCAACGACGCTTGGTCCCAAAGGCAGGAATGTGTTGATTGAATCCAGCTATGGGTCGCCCAAAATCACCAAAGGTCAGATTTGAAATGTCCATCAGCTCCGAATCCAGCGCTGACTCGGTTGCGGTGCAGATGGTGTGACCGTCGCAAAAGCCATTTCATTACAGGACAAGTTTGAGAACCTTGGAGCTCGTTTGCTCCAAGATGTTGCGTCGAAGACAAACGAAGTTGCCGGTGACGGGACAACCACTGCCACGGTCCTGGCTAGAGCCATTTTTTCGGAAACCGTCAAGAACGTTGCCGCTGGCTGCAATCCAATGGACCTTCGAAGAGGAATCCAAGCAGCTGTTGATGCCGTCGTTGCTTTTCTCAAGACGCACAAGCGCGACATTACAACCGGAGAGGAGATTGCACAAGTTGCGACCATCTCTGCCAACGGCGATACCCATGTGGGCAAGCTGATCTCGAATGCGATGGAGAAAGTGGGCAAGGAGGGTGTCATAACGGTGAAAGAGGGAAAGACACTCGAGGACGAACTCGACGTCACAGAGGGCATGCGCTTCGACCGCGGTTTTACATCACCATACTTCATCACAGATACCAAGTCACAGAAGATCGAATTTGAAAAACCACTCATCCTCCTTTCTGAAAAGAAGATTTCGGCCGTACAGGACATCATCCCTGCCCTCGAGGCCTCCACGCAGCTCCGGCGCCCGCTCGTCATCATTGCAGAGGACATCGATGGAGAGGCTTTGGCAGTTTGCATATTGAACAAGCTTCGTGGCCAGCTCCAAGTTGCTGCAGTCAAGGCGCCAGGATTTGGTGATAACCGCAAGAGCATCCTTGGTGATATCGGAGTCTTGACAAATGCCACCGTCTTTACGGACGAGCTTGAGATGAAGCTCGATAAGGCTACCCCAGATATGCTCGGCTCTACCGGTTCGATAACCATCACCAAAGAAGACACTATCATTCTGAATGGCGAAGGAAGCAAGGACGCTATCACACAAAGATGCGAACAGATTCGTGGTGTCGTGTCAGATCCATCCACGTCAGAATACGAGAAAGAGAAGCTTCAAGAACGACTTGCCAAACTCTCCGGTGGTGTTGCTGTCATCAAGGTTGGCGGATCGTCTGAGATCGAAGTCAGTGAGAAGAAGGACCGAGTTGTTGATGCTCTCAATGCTACACGTGCTGCTGTTGAGGAAGGAATCGTTCCCGGTGGTGGCACTGCATTTCTGAAGGCGGCTGCCAAAGGGCTTGACGGAGTCAAGCCAGGCAACTTTGATCAACAGCTCGGCGTGGGCATTGTCAAAAGCGCCATCACTCGTCCTGCCAAGACCATCATCGAGAATGCTGGCATGGAAGGCAGTGTCATCGTCGGCAAACTTATGGATGAGTATGGAGCAGACTTCAACAAGGGTTACGATAGCTCGAAGGGCGAATATGTCGATATGCTCGCGTCTGGTATCGTCGACCCTTTCAAGGTCGTACGTACGGCGCTTGTTGACGCCAGTGGTGTTGCATCCCTCCTAGGCACAACAGAGGTCGCGATTGTCGAGGCGCCTGAGGAGAAAGGTCCGGCGATGCCTGGTGGAGGCATGGGTGGTGGTATGGGAGGTATGGGCGGTGGCATGTTCTAAGCTCCTACCTTTTGTCCTGCACTTCAGCGTTTTTCATTGCATGCTCCGGACCTTCAACGATTTGTCTGCCTTCACATGGCTAAGCTCTCCCCTCCATCCATTCTCATTTTGTGCTCCTATTGGGGTAGATAAAAGCGAGTTCCGGATGTACTGTACCATATGTATCAGAACCCTGTAATAGCAAGAGGAGAGATTAATGATTCATAGCAAGTGCTTGTTTCACAGATAGCCATTTCCATGAGTCGGGGCTGTCTCGCGTTGCACAGCAAACTCTAGCCCACACACACCACGCTCCCTTTTATCTCGCTACCCGAGGCATTCAGTTATGTAACAGTACTACTAAAACCAAACTCACTTGCACGCCTCGACCGAGTCAAGTTTCACCTAAATCGTCCTCCTCGTGTAAATGTTGAAACCATCGCAGTATCGAATACTCAAAGCCTAACCACCAGACCATCTGCCTGAAAGGAAATGCGAGTCAGCGCCAATAGGAACGGCGAGAGCTGGCTCTGGCGGACTGTTTGAGGGCCAGGGCATACTACATACAACGCCTGCGGCGGACTTGCTCACTTCTAGAATTCTCCCTTCGCGATGATTCTTCTTTCTCAACCGGTTGACTTTATTCCTGTTCTATGCTTTGCCATTTTGGGAGGCTGCACTCTTTTGAAATTCTGGTCCCTGCGGCTTTCTTATCCTATCCAGCTTGTTGTCCTAATACGTGATGTCAGGAAATAATGATGGCGCATCTAGTGACTCTCCTGCTGGATCTCTTGAACGATTCGCACGCCGCACGCGACGGAGGTTATCGTCAACTGAACAAGCTCCTCAACAACCCGGAAGATCTAGCAGAAGGCCCAGCCCGAACCCGGTAGACGCTTTTCTACGAAGTTCCTCATCTGATCTAGCTAGCAGTGGAGAGGCGGCAAGATCAAGGAGCACCGGCACGGCCCCAATCTCTCGCCAACCTGGACCATGCACCGTCACCACAGGCGCAGGAAGCTCAATGTTGAGTGGATCCACAGGTCCAACAGGCTCGATAG
>JAABUK010003601.1_pt1 | contig 26058 bp, 30 predicted proteins | sample 5559141 | NCBI WGS metagenome assembly JAABUK01 (sample SAMN10711869, study PRJNA513367) | rock metagenome | isolation source: Antarctica rocks | place: Antarctica: Victoria Land, Pudding Butte nord | collected 2016-01-03 | reverse complement strand
AGGTGTAATTGCAGCAGCAAAACCATGCTGTGAGCCTGATTGACAAAGCAGTACTGAATAGTGGGGAAGCTATTTGGCCCTGATCATTGCTGCAGTGCTTTGGTGGTGCATCGCTGAACACCTGTGTACTGCTCAGTGCTGCTTAGCAAGACAGGCTTGCAGCAGGCTTGTATACTGCAATAACACCTATGAAAATTTGCCGTTCATGGAGGTGTGCAGTGACCCAACACCAGTGCACTGCAACACTGTCAGGGCAAAATGCAGTGCCCACTGCTCAATGCTGCTCTAGCTAGCCCTGACCATTGCTGCAGTGCTTTGGTGATGCATCACTGCACACCTGTGTGGAGACCAAACCTACACAGGTGCAATTGCAGTGACACAAGCATGCTGTGAGCCTGGTTTGCAGATCAGCACTGAAAAATGGGGAAGCTATTTTGCCCTGACCACTTCTGCAGTGCATTAGTGTTGCATCATGATATTGAGCTGGACCTGGCTTGGCTCAATTGGGCTAAATTAGGCAATTTGGCTGTTCAGAATGTGGCAGCACCCTGCTGAGATTCTTGCTGGCATCCTGTTTTCACTTTTTTCTGGGCCAGTTGGATGTACAATGAACAGTGATGCCATTCGGACAGAGTATGACAGCTCCCAGCGGCACCTTTTGGCGTCATGTAGGGTGAATGTTGTATGATGACATGACAGCATTGGGGTGTCTGTTGAGTTGTGTTCCGGCCCAATCTTTCACGGCCCATCATCAGCGATCATTATAATGACCTGATTTTGTGATATTTCAGCTTCAGCTGAGCAGTTTAGCATGGTCCAAGGGTAGGTCGTGTGGTAACCAAGGCGCATGTTTCATGACTCATTGGGGCAGCTGTGATTCGAGGCATAAGCCATGTTTTGGTGCAGCACAAGTGTGGAGGCCCATACGCGCCCATTGTGACCATCAGCACCTGATTTGGCCCACGCAATGTGCTGAGAAATGTCCACAGATTTGGGTAAAACCTTTGAGCCACGTTTTGGGCTGTAACTTTTGCGGTATTGGGTCTGTCCGAAACAAGATTTATTTTCGTAATGGCGTGCTCTTTCTGGTCACGTAGGAACAAACATTTCGCAAACGGCCAAGTTTAGGCCACCCTACGGCACTTTGAAGGTGCACATGTGGTGTGGGAGCACAACTTTTTGAGAACTTGGTGGAATGATGCGGGTGAAGTGGCTGGCATGTAGTGCATGATGAGCACGACCCAGAATGATTTTCAGAGGCTTGATGCGCTGGGGTTTGAGTGTTCTGCAGGCACGCCAAGGTGCAGGAAACTGCATGCACCATGCTGCGTTACAGAGTGGGTCCTTAGTAATGTTAGACTTTGCAGTAGTTTAGGCCGCTTGGCCCTCAGCAGCAGCATCCGTCTGTGGCTTTCGGGTGGCAGCTTTGTGCGCAAAGGCTTGTCAGGAATGTCAGGTGCTGCTCGTCAGGGTTTGTGTCGGTGAGACTGGCCCTGTTCCAGAGCGATTGGTGCGAGATCTGTGAAGAGAAGGCTTGGCTGTGATCGTGTCCGAGCTTCCGCCAGTTACATATCAGCGGCAGCCTGCCCGAAATGTGCTGCAATCCCTGTCTTGGAGGTTGTTGAGCCTTGGGAAGACGAGTGTGGTATGCGCCGGGCCGGCTTGCCGCGGCAAGCTTCGATGCATGCTTGTCTGCAGACCTTGGGCTGCTGCCCTGCATAGCGGCTCTCTGTTTTCGGCACCCGCAGACGTGCATTTGATGGCCATACAATCCACCTGTGACAAGTCTTGCCCGTGATCTGCTGGTGGGCTGACTTGCAGGACTGGATGCCTGCAGCAGGCTGTTGGATGCTACTGCCTTTGTTGGCAGCAGGCTGTTGGATGCTACTGCCTTTGTTGGCAGCAGACTGTGGGCAGCAACTCAGGGACACAGCACATGTCTTCAGGGCTCATATCAGGCAGCTTGCAGCCTAATCAGCACACCACCATTGGGCTTTAGAAACTGCTGGTCACAATTCTGGGATGTTGCGTACATGCCTTCTAGTGGATGGGAGCACAAGGCTCTGAGCAGACAGTCCAGCAGTGCTGGCCACATACAATCTGCACCTTTGTCTCACAAGCATTGCAGGCTGCTCAATGATTAACAACTGTCAGCAGTTGACAGCACACAGTTGGGTCACTTGAGCTTGGACCTGACAGCGCTCATTGTCATTTGAATGGTCACCCCTTTCTGGTGCATGCTTGCTTAAGCATTGCTTTCAGCCAACACAACATGCAGCACAGAATGATGAACAGATGATGACAACATCATGTAAGCATGTTGCACACATTGGTGTAAATATTCAGTATTTAGACATGCCAAGCTTGCTGTGAGCCATGATGCAGCCAAGATCATCTTGGGAACATGGGAATGTCTATTCTGCAGGCTTTGCAACACCCAACCACAGCATCGTGCAAAGTCTCAACATTCAGGATTGTGCATATGAGATCCGTAAGCATTAGGAGCACCTTTCTGAGAATTCAGGCACATCATGTTGTAAAACATATTTCTCAGCCATAACGCAGTCATGACTGCGAGCTTAAATGGCAGACTGTTGCATATCATGATCACAAAGACTGTGTGCATGGCTGGAAATGATCAAAGCTGTGTGAAAGTGGCACCCTATAATTAAAAGTGTGCTTGCAGCAGATTCTGTAGAAGGCTTGGTAGGTGCAAAGCCCATCAACACAGGATTTGTAGACTTGTACCATACACAGCAGTCTGCGCTTCCTCGTGTGTGTCATGAGGACAATTTTGCATGGCTCAGGTATGCAGATCTACACTGGCCTGAAGGTGTACTGTGACCCTTCATGGGACCAGAAGCCCCTGCAAAATAGATTCAAGCTGATCAGCTTTTTCATGAATGTCTGCATCAGAGCTCTGTTCTGACTTAATATTGAGCTCTGTTCTGGGCTAAATATTGAGCTCTGTTCTACACAATGACTGAGGTATGACAGTGTTTGTACATCCACAGCCCCACTGCAAATGACTGAAATACTGCTGTTGTGCATACAGTGTCATCAACCTTTCAGCACAGCCTTTGTATGATGACCCAAGTTGGCATTGTTGGCACCAGCAGGAATGCAATGCAACTCTTTTTGTTATCACCTTGATCAGGCATGCTAGCCACTCCAGAGATAAGTGTGCATGCTGTTTGATAAAGATGACCACCTGCAACAAACATCAAGCCTGAGACCATCACATCATCATATGGCTGCATCAGCAATGCAGCATAACGCATATCTACAAACAATTACAAGCACTACTCAGCATTCTGCCTGACACCATCAGTGTAAGCAGCAGAGTATGCTTCAGCAAGAATGCAGGGAATGCAGCCTGATGTTTGTCACCTGATTCAGGGGCTCCAGTACTCAGAAGAATGAAGGAGCTGCTCAGCAATGATGATCACCTGCAGCACCACTTGAGGCCTGACATCATCTTATTTTCACAAGGCTGCATCAGCAACGGCAATGCAACACAGCACAGATCTCCTGCAAACTATTACAGGCATTGTTCAGCATTCTGCCTGACACCATCAGCTCAGGCAGCAGAGTATGCTTCAGAGACAATTGCAATGCAGAGGATGCAGCCTGATGTTTCTCACCTGATTCTGAGGCACAAGTGCTCAGGAGGGATAGATGCTGCTTGTCAAAGATGATCACCTGCAGCACCACTTGAGGCCTGACATCATCTTATTTTCACAAGGCTGCATCAGCAACGGCAATGCAACGTAGCACAGATCTCCTGCAAACGATTACAAGCATTGTTCAGCATTCTGCCTGACACCATCAGTGCAGGCAGCAGAGTATGCTTCAGAAACAATTGCAATGCAGAGGATACAGCCTGATGTTTCTCACATGATTAAGGGGCTCAAGTACTCAGAAGAATGAAGGAGCTGCTCAGCAATGATGATCACCTGCAGCACCACTTGAGGCCTGACATCATCTTATTTTCACAGGGCTGCATCAGCATGCATGTTCATATCAGAGGCCCCAGGCTCTGCTCTGTGTTGTTCCAGTGGGGTGCAATCATCTCGTGGCACAAGAGTACACTTGTCACCCACTGTGTCCTCTATCTGCACCACATGCATTGGCCAACAAGTTCATCAAACACAAGGTAGGGCACAACAATATAATGACCCCATCATCATAACTCTGCTTATGTTGTGACTTCATTAGGACAGCCCCTAGCAATGCCACCAGCCATGCCCCTGTCACCTTTGCCAATGAGCTACTCCTGTTTCATTCCTGTGATCTTAGTGTTGTTGGCCTTGTTAATGCATGGTTCAGATCCTTACAAGTGAGTTTTGCTGGGCCCATCCGCTGACCTGCATCTTGAGACACATCCACTTATCCCCATCTGACTGCTTTCACACAGCTGTTTCAGATACATTTCTCCTGATTTTACAAGTTCAGTTACGCTTATGGAGGTTTGCTCATCATCCAGGTGTGCAGTGACCCAGCACAAATGCACTGCAGCACTGTTCAGGGCAAAATGAAATTCCTGCTGTTCAGTGCTGCTCTGCAGGCTCACAAGCAGGCACTGTGTCACTGCAGTTACACCTATTGATGTTCGGTCTTCATACAGGTGTGCAGTGACGAATCACCAATGCACTGCAGCTCTGTTCAGGGCAAAATGCAATCCCACTGTTCAGTGCTGCTCTGCCCAACAGGCTCACAGCAGGCACTGTGTCACTGCATCCACACCTATGGAGTTTTGCTCACAGCATTTGGAGCAGAGAGTGACCTGTGGAGTCAGCTTCTTGGCCAGGGTAAGGCGCTGTGACCTGTTGACCGGGGGGGTACCCTTGGGGCTGTCAGGAGACGGGCCCATGGTGACCCGCGCCTCCACGTCAGCCAAGGGAGATGGCGACTTGTTTAAGGAAGCAGAGTGGAGGGTAAATGTATAGGCTATGTATGCAGCGGAAACTGTGCATATCAGCTACAACGTATAAAATTTGCTGATTGAACATTTGGAACAAAGCAAGCCATTGTCACGGCTGTCGCTGTCGCTGTCGCTGTCGCTGTCGCTGTCGCTGTTGATGTGGCTGACATGGGCTGTAATAAAAATCCAGAATGTACCATACAGCATGTGTGACATTATGCATCAAGCAGATGTAAGTCTGTGATGGTAAAGGTGACTATGCCGTTTCGAGGAGTGATTTGAGGCAGTGACACCATGCAAGCATTATACGGTAACAGGACACACGGCCAAGTGCTGTTGACCATACTCTGTGACGTTTGTGGACAACGTAGTGTGTTTTACTATAAGTATACTGTGTGTGCAAATAAAATTCGACCGCCCAGGTTGTGCAAAGGAAGTTGACATCGCATTCAATGTCTTTGCTGCAAAGCTGGCTCCATCGGAAATGAAGAACAGCTCACCCTGAACCACTGGTATGCAACCCATCATTCTACCAGGGTGGCCTGAGAGGCCAACATTTGGAGCTGGATGCCAATGCAGCATTCATGGTTGCTCAAGTATTCTGCACAAAGCTTGGACTGACGTGTCACAACAGATGCAAGCGTCAGTCCACCAGCATGACATTGTTGAATACGCTGCGTCTACTTTGGCTGTGAACTATCAAGTCTTTAGCAAGATGCATTGGCCCACATTATAAAAGGTGCAATGGAAGGCTACTACCATAGGTGTGCAATGGCACGCTACTACCATAGATGTAAATGCAGTTACCCTTGTGAAGATTTGCTCTTCGTGCATCTTAGCAGTGACTCAACACCGTGCACTGCAACCTTGCTTATGGCAAGATGCATTCCCCACTGCTCAGTGTTGCTCTGCAAAACACACTGACTGTTTGTGTCACTGCAAGCACACCTGTGACGATTGGCTTCTCATACAGGTGTGCAGTGACTCAATACTGTCGCTGCACACCTGTAGGAACAGCAAATCTTCATGAGTGTGCTTGAAGTGACATAAATCGGCTGCCAGCCTGTTTTCTGCAGAGCAGCCCTCAGGAATGGGGAAAGCGCTTTGCTTTGGGAAGTGCTGCAGTGCACCAGTATTGGCTTTTCATACAAGTAGGAAGTGATCCAGCACCAATGCCCTGCAGCGCTGTTTTTGGCGCCACACACTTCCCACTGCTCAGTGCTGCTCTGCTAAGCAGGCTTGCAGCACACATTGTGTCATTGTAATAACTACTATCGACACTTAGTTTTCATGCAAGTGTCCAGGAATTTTACCAAGCTTTGCAAATTAGTGTATCCTTGGGAACGTGTATCTGAGATCCAATCTATCACGGATACAAGTGTGCAGTGACCCAGCTTCAATGCACTGCTGTGCTGGATGTTGCTACAACAACATTTTGTGGCATGCATTCCAGCAACGCATGACTGCTCAGTACCAACGCCTTGCAGCACTGTACAGGGCAAAATGCATGCCTGAGTCTGAGGTAAGAGGAAATTGCCAATTTGCATCTGAATTTGTGTAGAAGCTGCAGGAGATTTCAAATGGCGAGGCGTTTTAATTAGTCGTCCCAAGAGTGCGTAGCAGACCAGGCCAGCAGATCAGCGCCAAATAGCCGGAAAATTCCGACACAAAGTAGGGTCCATGAAACAAGCCGATCGAAATAGCAGTCTTGTGCATTTGGGCATTAGGCCGACCTTGCAACGGCGGCTGCACTGGAGCCACAGCTGTGCGATATCCTTTTGCATCATGTCGCCACTGACTGGCATAACAGGTACAAAAGCCTTGTCGAAAGCAGAGCACTCATTGCAAAAGTCAGATTTGGCGCCCTCCTTAACTGGAAGGCTTGTACTGCCTGTCTTGTTGCAAGCTCGATCTATGTTATGGTTTGCAGGTCTTTATGGTCAAGGCCTTTTGTATGGTGGGCCTGCTGTTCTTGTCTGGGGTTGGGTGTTTGCAAGCACAATGACTTTCATTGTGGGACTTGCAATGAGCGAGCTGTCTTCAGCTTTCCCTGTCTTGGGAAGCCTTTACTTTTGGTCATTCATGTTGACCAGCAGTCAATGGGACATTTGCAAGCTGGCTAGTAGGCTGGATTAATCTGCTTGGAGAGGTACCGTTTCTGCTGTCTACTTGCCTGCGCTCCAACTTCAGGAGCAACAATACCTGACAAGTAAGTTTGCAGGTTGCTTTAGTGGCAGGCGATACCTTTAGTTGTCTACAGCTCGTCTGTGCCTGTTTGTACCTGGGCACCATGACAGACATGGCACAAGGCTATATTCCAAGCAATCTCGTGGTAAACAAGATCACAATGTGCTTGCAACTATAGCCCTTGCAGCTTGAAGTCTGCAGAAATGTCATGTGTATAACGCATTTTGCACTAATTGACTTGCATGTTCACCTTGTTTTGCTGCTGTGCAGCTGCTTTACATGTACGGTGGTTTGCTGATCATTAACGCAATACTGAACACGCAACCCGTCAGAACAGTTGGTCGGGTGGCACTATTTGGAGCTGTCTGGCATCTTGCAGGTATCCTTCACGGAAAGGGTGTTGCACATCATTCAAAACTTGGCGCCAGCTGTACATCATGTTTATGTTTTGTTGGAGCATGTAGCACTGCTATTCAAAAGTGAAACGTGTTCTTGCACATCCGTGATTGAACAGACTGCTTCAGATGGTTTTCTCATGTTTAATGGCAAATCAGCCAGATTGCAGACGCTTTGTGGCCCTTTGCAGGAACCATGATCATTAGTGTTGTACTGCTGACATTATCCACCAGAACTCAGAGATTGTCATGGGTGTTGACGCAGTATGAAGTGAGACCCTTTAAAGTGCCTTACAAGTCTTGCTTGCAGGGCTCTGAAATCTAACATTTGAACGTGCATTCAGGACAAGTGGGTCAGCTTGTTTTTGAGTTTGTGCTCTGCCATGTTATGCTTCATGCATGAGTGCTACATTCATATTGAAACATGTATGCCCCTGCTCTCATGAGACACAGATTGTTTATGACATGCCTGCAAGGCGCCTTCACTGTGTCCTTGAATGGTCATCTTTGCGATATGCTGGTGCAGCCATATCCAGCTTCTGGCGTCGCAAGCAATACTTACATCTGCTTGCTTGGAGTCTTGACTGCCTGCTGGAGTTTGATAGGCTATGATGCTTCAGCACATATGATTGAGGAGACTGTCTCAGCTGAAGCCATTGCAGGGTACCCGATGCTGTTGGCAATTGGAGGGTCCTTCCTGACTGGCCTTGTGCTGATATTGACCCTTACCCTTTGCTTGCAGGCAAGGCTGGAATGCATGTTGATGTCTGTATTGCTTACGCCGAAATGCTGATTGCATGATGAGCAGACCTCACTGCCTTTGAGAGTGGAATGCTATGGGTTTGTGGCTCATGTGCAATGGTGTAGCATACATTGTGCAGTCTTGTATTCTCACCATCCAAGGAGTTATAAACGCTTCTGTGTCGCTGAAAATGTTATGAGACTGTTTCAGGATGTCTCTAGGCTTGAAGATCCCAACAGTAGTCTTGGGGGGACCAATGCTGTGGCACAGATCATGTGGTATGCTTTCCAAGGACGCACGTCTGGGATGTATGGGCTGCTGCTGTTTCAGATTCCCTTGGTTGCAAACTGGTTTTCATGCTTCAGCAGTGTCACCTGAGCCTCCAGGTGTGACAAACATTCCATTTGCCCCTGTGAAGGACAGATCATGCAAAAAAATGAATATTATCAGGTTGACAAACTGAAAACTGAAGACAGGAGATACATGCAGGATGCTGTATGGATTTTCCAGAGACCGAGCAGTTCCCTTTTGGGTTGTATGGCAAAAGATCGACAAGAGCACTGGGGCTCCATCGCATGCAGGTGTGCCAGCTTTTTGCGTAGACGTAGCTGAATCTAAATAGAAAAACATAATAGCCTTCCTTGGGCCGGATGTGTATGGACAGGCTGTCCATTTTTGGTTGCACGTATACCAACATGCACAGCTGGTCATGTCATTGATTATGCCTTATGCAGCATATTGCCTTCTGTGCAACACGCGAACCTCACCTATAATGAATGTTGTTCCAAGCACGTCATGGGCAATCTGGCTGTATTTTGCAATCTGTACAGCAGCCTACAAGAGATACAATATGCATGCAGGACCTGCATTTGGAATTCAGTTTGCAGTTGCATCTGGCCAGCTAAGTAATGTTGAAGATTGCAAATATATCGTAGATCTATGTTTGCAGTGTGGGGGATTTAATGTGCTGCCTTCTTGATGGGGTTGCCAATCCTGCAAGGGACCACTGCTTTCTTTGCTACCACCTCAATAGCTGTTTCAGGACTTGCCCTTGCTTATGGCATTCCTATAGGGGCAAATCTTATTTCTGGTCGGCATTACTTTGAGCCAGGACCTTACTCTTTAGGCAGGTGAGGACACCCAAGAACAAATTTGCAAACAATATAAAACATATAAGATGGCAACGCTATTTCATAAGCCTTGTGCGCTGCCAGTTTAGGTTGTGGTCTCTGCTGAATATTGCAAATATAATAATTGAGTCTTGACTGCAGGTGGAGCAGAATTGTGAGTGCTCTGGGATTTCTCTGGTTGTTATTTTGTGCAATCTCATTGATGCTACCAACCAGCTTTCCGATTTCCTTGGCAAACTTCAACTACACCTCTGTAGCTGTTGGTGGCATGCTGGGTTTAATTATGATTGGATGGCTGACCTCAGCACACAAATGGTTTACTGCACCAAGGGTTGACGTGGACAATTCTGATGCAGTGCTGATCAAGTACTGGGTTGCAGATCCGCCAACCGGCGCAACTTGATGCTGTGTCTGGCATGTGAATGCTTTGACCTGCTGTCAGCTGTACAATACCAAACACCCAATTTTGATAGCTCATGCACAGTTGTGGTCAACACCTTGCACATCTGGATATGGATACCACACCTTATTTGACCAGCTTTCAAAGAATCTGCCAGGAGCAGTGCTTGACAGACTTTAGATGCATGGGTATTTGTTGACTGAAATTCTCTTGTTTGCTTGCATGCAAGAAGCGGCAGGTAAATATACTCAATGGTACACGCTGCACATCTGCAATCCACCTACAGTCAGAGCAATGCAGAGTGCATCCATTTGTCAGTGTGCTGACCAGCATGCGCAAGGCAAAGGAACATGATTGCTGGCGTGCCTATTGAGATAGAATGCTAGTATGTCTACTTGCTAATGCTGTGTTCATAGCCCTTTCTTGCAGACAGACATACTGCAACAGAGCAGCAAATGTAGTACTAGAAAGGGCTTTGCACCCAATACGAAGAACCAGGAAGCACCTTACCGTAATGCAAGGGCTTTCGCAATATGCACCAAAACCCTGTAAACACCTGCTTTGTGTCTTGCCCAGCCAACTGTCATCTGCAATAGATACCAGTGCTTCTCACTGTCTGGGTAAATACACTGGGTACTAGCACATGCACTGTTCTGTACACCTGTCTCAGTCAGCAACCACCATGCGAAGCGGATATCACCCAGTCGTGCTTGCACCACTGTCCAGCACATATGTTTCTGCATTTCGTTCCAGTCCACATCCGTCAGAAGGCTTGTGTATTGAGTCAGATGCTGCAATGCTTGAGGAGCTGAAGCACATGACCAACAAAGCATTGAAAAGCAGATAAAGAAAACACAGAGTGGCTATATGAGAAACCAGAAGAAGACGCACAAGATGATCCTGGGGAAGGGCAGCCAGCACTCACTAGGGGCAGTGCGGGACTCTGACACAAAAGAGCTACACACAGATCCTGAGAAGATCAAAGAAAGCGTACAAAAGTTCTACCAACGCCTAGCTGATCCTGCCACCCCAGCCGGCAAGACAGGGGCCTTCTTGCCAGAGGAAGCACCAAGGCAATACCCTTGGGAACATGGACCAATGAAAAACCAAGATCCATTTGATATTGAGACTGATGTTGGCAAACATGGCATACCAGAAATCTTTATTGAGGACCACATTAGAGACAAATCAGTTTTGCAGAGGGTACTATCACACCTGAGCAACAACAAGACGCCAGGTCCAGATGAGATCCCCAATGAGCTGCTGAAGCATCTGCCTGCAAGCATGCAGGATACCATTCACCAGCTGTTCATACTGATGTGGATGACAAGCACCACCCCAGATGCTTGGAAACAATCTGAAACCATCCTGTTGCACAAGAAAACTGATGAGACTTTGCTGGAGAACTATCGACCAATTGCCCTGGCAAATACTATGTACAAGCTCTGGACGGGACTTATACAAGAATGCTTGAACATGTAAGCTGATCACTGTAATATTCTGAGCAACTCACAAGAGGGGTTCAGAAGGTACAGGAACACCATGCGCCAACTAAACACGCTGGTGAATGTGCTTTCAGATGCAAAGATATCTGAGCAAAATCTGTTCATGCTGTACATTGATTTCAGCTCAGCCTTCAATACCATAGACCATGACAAGCTGTTGCAAATCATGTATGACCTAGGTTTCCAAACTAATGCCATTAATGTGATAGAGGACCTGTACACAAACGCAAGTACTCACGTCAAACTCCTGATGGGCAAGACAGACGCAGTCAACATCAACAGAGGCACAATTCAGGGTGACAGCCTATCACCTTTCTTGTTCCTGATATTCATGGAGCCTCTGCTGAGGTGACTCCAGTCAGGGGGCAGAGGCTACCAATACGGGTGCCTAAAGCAAAGCACAGCTGGGGATCACACAACCAGCGCCATGGCATATGCAGATGATCTTCTTGCCGTCAGCTCAAACATCAAAAACCTGGTAGAGCAAGCACATAAGATTGAAGCATTCACAAAATGGGCAGGCATGAAGGTCAACTGCAAGAAATGCGGTGCAACTGGAATGCTTTACAACTATGTCAAATCAGGACTGCTACACAGTGCCCTGAGCACAAAGGAAATACAGATGCTTGATAGGAAGCTTGCGCATGTCACAATTGATGGGGAACGAGTTCCGCTCCACCACCCTGACAAAGATCCCTACACCTACCTGGGGGTGGATATGACCCCCACCTTAAACTGGTCCTTTCAGCTAAAGAAGACCATTGACAGCGTTAAAGAGAGAGGTTTCAGGATGGCCAGCTGCATGCTATCATACCGACAGAAACTTCACTTTGTCAGAACAGTGATTCTACCTGCAGCAACATATGCATTCCCGCTAGCGTACCTCACCCAGACTGTGCTCCAGAATATGCAGACAGGCAATGGGACTGCCTACCTGCACGCCCACGGCCATGATATTCGAAGACAGGGAAAGAAGTGGCATGGGCATGCCATCCCTGGAAGTAGACAACTCAGATATGGTTACAGGATCCTTAACATTCTGTCTGCTGGATGATGGCCAACTGGGCATGGTAAGCCAAGCACTGCTGTATCTGCAAAACAGCTTCGTAGGCTCTGTTGCAGAGAATGGCCAGACCAAGCAAGCATTGAGACACGTGAAACACTACCACCTTGCAAGGAAGCTGGCTATTCTAAAAGCATCGGGCATGGGATTGCGCTTCCCCCGAGACATGAGAACACTCGAAGGCAACATACTTGCCGAGCAGATAGCGAAAATTGGACAAAGCGGAGAAGACCTAGACATGGGAACGATCACATATGCATGCCTCTGCTGCAGCTCGGCTACGATAGCTTCGCAGATCTACTCTGCAGGCAGCGCAAACCGACGTTGATCAGTACTACTGACTTATGCCGAGTTCACGGGCACCGTGTCAAGAGAGGCCACAAATTAGCCCTAAACAGGCTGACAGTGCTGTTTGAACGAGCAAGACTTGAGCAAACTCACCGTGGAGAAGGCAAAGGCTTACACAAGCGTAGCCGCCATCGACATCGCAATTTTGCCTTGAACAGAGCTGCAGTGCATTGGTCCTGGGTCACTGCACACCTGTATGAAAGGCAATTCTCCATCGGTGCAACTGCAGTGACACACGGCCTGCTGTGAGCCTGTTTTGCAGAGCAGCACTGAACAGTCGGAACGCATTTTGCCTTGAGCAGAGCTCTAGTGCATTGGTGCTGGGTCACTGCACACCTGTATGAAGAGCAGATGTTCACAGGTGTGACTGCAGTGACACAGGCATGTTTCTGAGCCTGTTTTGCAGAGCAGCAATGAACAGTGGGAATTTTGCCTTGAACAGAGCTGCAGTGCATTGGTCCTGGGTCACTGCGCACCTGTATGAAAGGCAATTCTCCATCAGTGCAACTGCAGTGACTCAGGCATGCTGTAAGGCTGTTTTGCAAAGCAGCACTGAACAGTGGGAATGCAGTTTGCCTTGAACAGAGCTCTAGTGCATTGGTGCTGGTTTACTGCCCACTTGTATGAAAGGCAAATCTCCATAGGTGCTATTGCAGTGACACAGGCATGCTGTAAGACTGTTTTGCAGAGCAGCACTGAACAGTGGGAATGCATTTTGCCAACTGCGAACCTGTTTTGCAGAGCAGCACTGACCAGTAGGGAATGCATTTTGCCCTGAACAGAGCTACGTTGGTGCTGGGTCACTGCACACCTGTATGAAGAGCAAATGTCAGTAGGAGCGAATGCAGTGACACATGCATGCTGTGAGCCTGTTTTGCAGAGCAGCACTGAACAGTGGGAATTTTGCCTTGAACAGAGCTCTAGTGCATTGGTGCTGGGTCACTGCACACCTGTATGAAAGGCAAATCTCCATAGCTGCTTTTGCAGAGACACAGGAATGCTGTAAGGTTGTTTTACAGAGCAGCACTGAACACCGGGAATACATGTTGCCTTGAACAGAGCTCTAGTGCATTGGTGCTGGGTCACTGCACACCTGTATGAAGAGCAGATGTTCACAGGTGTGACTGCAGTGACACAGGCATGCTGTAAGGCTGTTTTGCACAGCAGCACTGAACAGTGGGAATGCATTTTGCCAAGTGCGAACCTGTTTTGCAGAGCGGGACTGAACAGTAGGGAATGCATTTTGCCCTGAATAGAGCTGCGTTGGTGCTGGGTCACTGCACACCTGTATGAAGAGCAAATGTCAGTAGGAGCGACTGCAGTGACACATGCATGCTGTGAGCCTGTTTTGCAGAGCAGCACTGAACAGTAGGGAATGTATTTTGGCATGAACAGTGCTGCAGTGCATTAGTGCTGGTTCACTGCACATCTGTATGAAAGGCAAATCTCCAAAGCTGCTTTTGCAGTGACACAGGAATGCTGCAAGGTTGTTTTACAGAGCAGCACTGAACAGTGGGAATGCATTTTACCTTGAACAGAGCTCTAGTGCATTGGTGCTGGGTCACTGCACACCTGTATGAAGAGCAGATGTTCACAGGTGTGACTGCAGTGACACAGGCATATTTTTGAGCCTGTTTTGCAGAGCAGCAATGAACAATGGGAATTTTGCCTTGAACAGAGCTACAGTGCATTGACCCTAAACCCTTAACCCTGTCTGACTTTGCATGCATAGCTGGTTGCGCTGCTACTTTGCAAGTATCAGAGATTCTCTATGCACTTGACTATGCATACCTTGTTGCCTGGTAGCTTAGAATTTTTACTGACGATGCGTGCTGTTTCAGGTAGCCAAAGAAGGGGCAGCCAAGCTTGCCTCGCACAGCTGGCAACAAGTTGGACAACACAGAGATGAGCAGGTGCAAGCACAGTCGTTGCCCAGGTCAATCATTGGTGACGTGCACCGTGATGGGACATCAGAGGTGACCCATGTACTTTGAGTCAAATCCTGACACCTCCCTTGCTAGTATGTATCAACAGTTTGAACCATTGAAGGCATGCCTGTTAATCAAATGAATATCGTGCATGCCATTCTGCAATATGCATCTGCATGCACAACTATACACCTGCATGACTCAGACCCTAAATTCATGGCTGACTGCTGCCCTGCAGGCTTCTGACAACGACAAGATGCAGCTCGTCAGAAGCAAAAAGCCGGCAACAAGCGCAAGCGACGTCGCTTATTGCAACGGCCTGATCCTGCCGCTTCAGCAGATCCCTCCTCTGCGGTCACTGATGAGGCAGCAGCCGGCAACCTGGCAGACGCTGCCAGGCCGGCTGCACAGTCGGCACCTCCGGAACTGTACGAAGCGTGTTCGGGCGCTTGGGATACGACAACCGGGGCTGCCCCAATGTCTGGCTCACTGCCAAATTCTGAAGGTGATCAGGGGACCAGCACTGTGACAGGCCCCCATACAAAGCGTCATGTGCTGTTAGCAGGGCAGGCTGTCACGGCCGCTGAAGGAGTTCTTTTCAAGCGAAGCATGACGCAGCAAGCAAGCCGAGAGTCCCATATGAGGTCGCAACTTACATAGGTCAAAAAGCAATCTTCAACAAGCGGGAGGGTATGCCAAGCTTGAATGCGGGCTGTGACATCTCGCTTAAGCCCTGGGTGACGCACGTGAAAATAAGTCATGTGTTTCGAAAGTTCGCACCTAAATCGAGGAATGATTCCAACAAAGACCAGCGGGCACACCTATCTGTACTCCACTGCTTACGGTGCGCTTGATATTGCGGTTGTTTTTAAGCTTCCGCGGACTTGATCAGGTATAACAGAAAGCTAGACTGTTTATGTTTCCTTTGAAGTCCTTGGCAACGCTGTGTCTGTCTTGCAAGATGGAGACCATGAGGTCCAAGAACGCTTTGCAATGTTTACCTTCTTCCAGCGAAGAATTGAAAACCTTCGACAGTCCGCCCGCTGCTGCGCTTGACTCTCCTTTGATTGCCAGCAAGTCCCCAGAAAGCGAGTACTTTTGCTTACGGAGGCTCAGCAGCCTTTGGACGGCAGCGACAGATTTCAGCAAAGCTTGCCTGCTGGCTTGGCGGATCAGGGTTTCCCTTCAGCAGTCAGCAATGAAATTGTAGAGACAGAGCAAAGCAATACAGACAGGACACGACTGCAGGGGCTTGGCTTGTACATACTCAGCACACTGCTGTTATCCCTCCAACAACAACAGCCAAAGTGCTTGGTGAACCCCTGTTTGAGCTGGATTTCTCCCTGTCTTTAGTCACAGGTGTTTGTGTCCGATTTTTGTCTGTAATAATTTACTTGGCTGTATGTAGGCAAATGTGGTGTCAGCACGCCTGTGATGGTAATGGCAAGAAGCCTTGCAATACTGTTTGGGTCATTTATACCTCTTATGCATGAAAGACCTTTCAACCTCTGGGGAAGCAAGTAAGTGCTGTGTTTTGGTTACTTTCATTACCTTTGTGCCTATGTTGACAGCTGAGAGCTGTTGCAGGCATGTGATGCTGGTCATTTGTGGCCTGTGCAGCTTCACTTCGATTTCCTTGCTATACTGCTCCGTGCAGCTGATTCCCCTCTCAGATTCGGTGGTGTCACAGTTTCTGTCTCCCATTATGGTTGCTCTTGCAGCTCCCTTGTTGCTTCACAAAGCATACTATCTGTCAGATGGCACAAACACAAATTCCACAAATTTGTTTGTTGGCATGTAGGCAGCTTTTGCAGCTAGCCACAAGTTGTGCATCCGCTACTTGAAGGGAGAAGATGCTGATGTGCAGCTCATGTACCTTGGCAGCGTCTCTGTGTTGGGCTCTGTCGTCCTCTGCGTCATAGCACAGCAATGGACATTGCCTACCACATGGACAGTCTGCAGACATTGGTAGGCATCTGAGCCAGCCAAAAGCCTGAAGGCTTTACAAATGCACTGATAGCTGCCATCGCAATTGGTGACCCACACACAGACACAGTTGTCAATGATAGCCTGGTACATGCATCACCTCAATTTTGCTGGCTGTGGGTGGCAGAGAGTCAAGTGTACATGATGTCTTGTGACAGAACTGAACTGGCCGGGCAGCAACAAGCTTCTTAGAGTGCATATAGTAGTCTGGCAGAGCCCAGGCTTCTGAGGTCAAAGGCACCTTGTATGTGGCAGGGTTGGTAGACAAAGCAGCATGAAACCAGTCTGCATTGCCAGGAGCTGCCATGCCATCATGCTCTGCAGCATGCTTTGCAACACGCTTTGGAGCGTTGTCTGAGCTTGCTGTGGGCGCTTCTGTAGACTGTCGCGGACGTTTGCGTGCTAGTGCTGGCTTCGACTGAGCACCTGTCCCAGCTGTCATGCTGCCGTCTCTGTCAGGGCGAGCTTCATCAGCAGCAGCTGTGCCTGTGTTGACTAGGCTATGAACGTGCTCAGCCCAACCTGATGAGTCAAATATGCTGCTCAGCTGAGGTGATGAGCAGCATAATGCTTCTCTTGCTTGTCGCCTCTATATATACATAAAGAGTGCCACAGGGGTTGCTGCCATCTGCTTTGCAGCTTGCCTAAGCCACTGTGTGCAGGTCGCCCACTGAGCGGCTCGTTTTTTCTTCTCAGACACATATACACATGCTGTGTGCTGGCGTAAAGGGGAACCTGACCATTTGATTGTCCTGGAATTGCTGTACCAGCTGCTAGCAAAAGAAAGTTGCAGCTGCTGGCTTCAAAATTACTGTCTGAAGATGAGGAGACGCAAAGTACTGACACTGTTTCTAGCTGTCGGCAAAGACAACTAAGGCATGAGCCAAACTTTTGCTCACGAGCTCGGCTATCTTGTGCACAGCGTGACCCTGTGGTACATCATTGGCATCTGGTAGCACTGATGCATTCTGGCCGAGCCTTATTGCTGGGCAGGTGTTTTCAATGTGTGTTCAAACCATCAGCTACAACATCTACGCAACAATATTGTTACAACCCATGCCGGCATTTCTACTAGTCAACTTAAGACTTACCTTAGCAACCCATAGATCTAGTCTGCCCATGTTCCATCAGTCTTGTGCGGAGCTTCTGAAATCTTGACACAGATTGTGAGCCAGGGCATGGCTTGTACCAGTATTTACAATGGTTGTATGGAAGCGCCACTATGCTGGTTGAGTATGGCTGCTGCTAGCCATGGCTTGTCACTCGCATTTGAGTCGATGCTTGTGCAATGAGTCAATTGTGCTGATGAACATGCAGTGCTATGACAATTATCATGAAAAGTTTCTGTGTCGGCCTGACATTCGAGTATGATGATTTGTGAATGTCTAGCAAGACACCTTGAATTTGGGTCCACCAAAGACAGGCTGCATGTATGCCTCATCAATATTCGCCCACCACTGCTGCATGCGCATGTGCATGGCTGTGTCCTCAATGTCAGGCTCTTCTTCTGTTCCTCTGCTCTCCCTAGGGGTGCTCTCCTCTGTCAACACTGTTCCAAGGCTGCCCTGTTTGAGGTAGCGCAGTTTGGGGCTGTCCCCAAGTCGTGGGCCCATGACTTTGCTTGGTGATCCTTCCTCGCCATCAGTGGAGGTAAGGGGAAGCTTGCTGAAAGAGATACCTACCAATCGAGAGAAAGCACGGCTGGCCAAACCAAAGCTCAGACAAAGTCTGGCTTACGATTGGGTAGCATTGGCAATATCATGTTTACAAAGCTGTTGTACAAGTATGAGATTGCAACTGCCATTTGGGTGCCATGCCACTTGACTGCATCTAGAGACCATTTTGATGCAAACACAGAGCTGCTCACGCTCGCATGAGTGCTTGTCGCAGACGTGCATTGCCTTATATCTATGTATGTTGTCATTCTGCCTGCGACTAGCATGCTGGCATTGTACACCTTGCTTTGCTTATCTTTAGTTGTGTGCGTATCCCTCATGCTGTAAGGGGGTGGCTTTAGCGTTTCAACGGGCTGTTGATACAAGATCTCCAGTATGCTTGTGCCAAGCAATGGTGAAGTTGCCATTTGCATCTGTGAGCAGGGAGTAGATAGTGCTGCATGAGAGCATGTGTGTTGTCGTTGTCACGGTTGTCATGCGTTAAGTGGGTCTGGCCAACCTGACTACCCTTCCATGTATACATGCTTGAAAAGCAACTGTGCACAAGTGTAGTTGGATTAAGGCAAAATCTGTGCTTGTGGCCTGGTGTGCACAGCAACACTGAGCAGCAAAGAATGCACTCCTTTGTCTCTGACAAGGCTGCATTGTACTGGTGTCGGGGTACTGGATACATGCTTGAGCAGCAATCATGCACAGGTGTACTTTGATCAAGGAAACATCTGCTGGCAGCTGGTGTGCACAGCGAGACTGAGCAGAAAGGAATGCACTGTGTCCCCAACAAGGCTGCACTGTATTGATGTTGAGGCACTGCATACATGCTTGAATAGCAACTATGCATAGGTGTAGATGGCGCAGGGCAATATTGTTAGCCTGTGCTTGAAGTACGGCTGAGACTGCAGTTGCTCAAGGCTGCTGTCTGCCTATATTGCACAGCCACATTCTGACGAATATGGCAAACAATCCACCCTGCACCATGTTGCAGTCCATCGGCTTCACTGCATGCCTGTGTCAAAAGCAGCTGTGCACAAGTGCAACTGCAAAGTCACCAGGCTGCTGTCAGCCTTCTTGCAAAGTTGCCCTTCTTCATCAGCTTACCAACCTGCCCTGGAGTCTGCTGTGCAGTGGGGTTTGCTGAGCTCAGCCTTGTGTAAGACACCCAAATGGGACTGCATGTACTTAGGTCTGCTGTCAGCCTGGATTGCACAGCCACGCACTGACGCTCATGGCAGACATTCAGCCCTGAACCATGTTGCAATCCATTGGCTTCACTGCATGCGTGTGTAAAAAGCAACTGTGACCAAACATCATTGCAGTGTCATCAAGCTGCTGTCAGCCCTTCTTACAGAATTGCAGTGCTGACTCACTTACCTATTCTGCCTTGGAGCCTGCTAATTAGTGGCCTAGCTGATGTCCTCAACAAGGCTGCACTGTATTGGAGTTGGGGTACTGCATACATGCTTGAACAGCAACCATGCACAGGTGTAGTTGGGTGAACGCGAGATCTGCTGGCAGCTGTCGTGCACAGCAACACTGAGCAGCAGAAAATGCACTGTTCCTAACAAGGCTGCACTGTATTGGTGTTGAGGTACTGCATACATGCTTGAGCAGTAACCATGCACATGTGTACTTGGATTGAGGCAGAATCTGCTGGCAGCTGGTGTACACAGCAATACTGAGCAGCAAAGAATGCACTGTTTCCTAACAAGGCTGTGCTGTATTGGTGTTAGGGTACTGCATACATGCTTGAGCAGCCAAACCATGCACAGGTGTAGTTGGATTAAGGCAGAATCTGCTGGCAGCTGGTGTGCACAGACTGAGCAGAAAGGAATGCACTTTGTCCCCAACAAGGCTGCACTGTATTGGTGTTGGGGCACTGCATACATGCTTGAGCAGCCAAACCATGCACAGGTGTAGTTGGATTAAGGCAGAATCGCAATTGTGCATAGGTGTAGTTGGATGAATGCGAGAACTGCTGGCAGCTATCGTGCACGGCAACAGTGAGCAGTAAAACAAGCACTGTTGCCCTAACAAGGCTGCACTGTATTGGTGTTGGGGTACGGCATACATGCTGGAGCCGCAACCATGCACAGGTGTAGTTGGATTAAGGCAGAATCTGCTGGCAGCTGGTGTGCACAGCAACACTGAGCAGCAAAGAATGCATTGCTATGGACATCTGATTCCGTATGTGATCTCGCAAACCCTGGGCCGCAGCAGGAAGCGAGATTCGAACTTATTAGGACTCAAAAACCTGTGTTCTTCTTCAGGCAGGCCACTCAGTCCTGGATTCAGCCTTTGGAGGTTGAGGGAGAGCCGCAGGTGATCTCCCTGAGCTGAGCTGACACACAGCTGACGTTACCTGCCAGCAATGCACGATACCAATCACTGTGCTGTTGCTGTTTGCAGGCTAGCAGTGTTACCCCTTACTTATCAAAGAACTGAGGACAGGCGGCTCCGCAGGAATCTGACATCGGGGACACTAGATTCCTGGTGCGTTGTCCCCGGGGCCTTGGTAACTGGCGTTGGTAAGAGAGACCGACCCATTGAGACGCGATTGCAGCGCTATGCGACCGTATGAGAGGCCGCAAGCGCTCACGTAGCACCATCGGGACCCGAGCAACATCCGGAGCCGGTGCTTCGGATGTTGCATCGCCCGCAGACAGGGCCTGCATCCCTTCAACAAGCAAGGCAAGTGGGAATCTCTAGTCGACGCCACTGAGCAGGCTGAGGCCAATCTTTCTCCAGACGACCAGGCTAGCCCTCCCGAAGCACCCAAGCGCAAGAGAAGGACCGGGAATACTCAGAGCAAGGCCACCAGCCCCCCCTCTAGAGGTGGTCCCCACAGACAACCTGACACTCCTCATTTGAAATTTTGTCACCTCACAATGTCCCAAATGGTGTATGATTGGCCAAGACATCAGATTCACTCAAGATTCAAGCTGAGAAGGGTAAAAGGCCAGATGGCCATTGGACAACATGGGCCAAAAGACATTCACGACTGTCCAGATCCAACAGCTGAGCAGACACTTGATGAGCTTGAATCAAACAGATGCTGACTTGCATCATGCTTTGGACATGTGGCTGCTGAATGTCATTGGCAGATCAGATGATGGCAGACTGGTGTTTCAGCCTGACTTCCTGCCTCCAAGGCAGATCAAAGCCATAGGTGATGCCCCCACATGCCTTGTACAGGCACTTGATATCTTTTGCCTGGCACATGCTTTGCATCTGAAGATCCATAGCACAACAAAATGACATGTCATGATTTCCCCTATGTCAGGATTTTGAATCCTTGGTACTTTTGCAGGTCCCTGCCCTGCCATGGTGCTGGCAGCCACTATCAGAGGAGGCAAGGCACAGAAGAATGGCGAGCCGGGGTACGGGGGCTGCTTCAGAAATAAGGACGTCCTCAGATGTGCGCATGGAGCCATAGCTCGGTGGATGGCAAGGCGATACACAATAGACAAGGTATGGATTGGCAATGCATCTGCAGCTGACAAGCTCCTGGCAGTTGACAAGCCTCAACTTTGCTATGGTTTTGCTCATCTGAACTTCACACTCAGATAAAACCTGAAGGTTCATACCTAAATCAAGCTTTACTGACCAGACATAGAACAGATGCATGATATCCTTGAACAGCTAATGCTTTGCAAGTGGTCTTCCATTTGCAGACAAAATTATGCAATCCAGACAGCTATGTTGTTGGTTGTGCAACATCACCTGCTTTTGCTGCATGTGGCACAATGATGGAGCCAATTTGGTCAAACGCAATGAGAAACAGCTAAGGCTGCAGTTGGCTTTGCACAAGCAACTTGTTGACTTGGCAAGTGCATGACATCAATCTGAAATCTAGACTCAGATCAAATGATGACAAATTGTGGAGTGTATGACATATAATTGTATTTGAATAAACCATGATTGACAAAAATATCCTAATTACCATGCAGAAATATCTAAATCATGTATGCTTGTTTTCTGCAGGCAACTCATGGCTGATCACCAGCAGAAATTGGCTGAAAAGGTGTTTGAGCCATACAGACCTCAGCTGCTGGCCGATCAGGTGCGGGACCTCAAGGTCATGGTGTTTGAGGCAAGTCTGCAGCAGCACACTGGTAAAGTGCGGGCTTTTCTGTCCAGAGCACAGGAGTTTCAGCATGCAGCCAACATGGATCTGCAAGAGGAGGAGCAGGCTTGCCACAGAGCATTTGAGCACATCCTGGAAAGGCAAGCATCACGCCATTGCAGTATGGCATACCACTGCTTGGTGGTCATGCTGTCAAACCTGCACAGTTCAACCTACCTTTGCTGCATGTGAACTTGTCACTGGAAGCATGTCGCCCGACTTTTTCCAAAATAATGTACATCTGAGCATGCTGTTGTCAGGAATATTGACAGCTTTTTCTTGTAGCAGTCTTCTGGACTAGAGGCAATTTGCATTGCATGTCCCTGCTTAAAGTTGTTGGTCAGGTGCTGTAGTGCCTAGCTCAGTTCAGCATCCTTCAATGCACAGAATGAGTTACGGTTGTGATGCACATCAATTGTCTCATCAGCCTCTGCTGTTTTGCAGGAGTGCCACCTCCTGATCATGATGAGGAAGAGACAGCGCAAGAGCTTGCCACTGTAGCTGCAAGGGCCTGTGCACAGGCACTTGGAGATGTGACCTCAGCAGAGACAAGCATTGCACTGGCAGCTTCAGCGGAGAGTAGTGTCTCTGAGCCAGCTTCACTGCCCACTGCAGCCACATCAGTCTGCATGCCACCGGCTGCTCTGCCTCTTGCTTCAGCATCAGAGGTGGCAGCAGCAACTGCTGTGCCCAGTGCTCCACTGCCACAGTCCATGTTGCCAACTGCCTTGCCTGGTGCTGGTCAAGGCATCAGGATGCAAGCAGGTGTTACATCAGCTGCCATCCAACTCGCAGTACATGCTTCACGCAGCCCAGCATGCCAATTCAGGGGTCCAGGCATGTCTGCACAGCCCTCTGTCAGCATGCCTGTGGCATCTGGGGTAGATCCAGCCATTGCGCCTTTTGCTGGGCTGCTCACCTCTCCAGCTGCAGCACCACCACCACCAGCTGTGCATGGCATGATGGGTGGTCATGGGATGATAAACGTTCCAGGATACGGTGTGATGCCTGTTGCCCTCTCAGTGGTGCCTACATGGGGCCCCATGTGTCAGCAGGGATGCCAGTGTATGGCAGTCAGCCAGCAGGGATGCCATTCTACGGCAGTCATACAGCAGGGATGCCAGTCTATGGCAGCCAGTCAACACACAACCATGGCCCCAGCATTGCATTTGGCACAGTGCCTGTGCCAGGCAGCATGCCTCAGCAGCACAGTGCAGCAGCCTCTGCTGCAGGAAGTGCTATGCCAAGTCAGCCTCGGATTGTCAGAGCATTCCCACAGCTGAGCAGCTTAAAATCCTTGGAGAACCTGTATGAGGTGGTCACCTATGGAGACTCCATGTCAGGCACACTGTCCCTTGCAGACAGAACAAAGGCTGACCCGGATTGGCGCAAGGGCCTGTCCAAGCGATTCTTTGAGATTGATTCAGCTGTCAAAGAGGTGACTGAAAGAGCAGAGGCTGAGTCCAGGCAGACAGATCAGAAAGTGTCCCCTCGCAAGTCTGCCAAGATCATGGATGTGGAGAGGGCTGAGCATGGCAAGAGCAAAGACACAGGAAAACCAACACCAGTGGCATCCTGGGTGAAGACTGTTTTGGGACCAATGAGAGCTGACAAAAACAAGAAGCAAAAAGGTGTGCGTGAAGCGTATTGTGTTTTGCATTGACTCTTTTGGTGCATGGGCTTGATACTGTGACAATCAAAAGTGCTGTTGTTGGCATGCATGCTGCTCCCTTGAGTGTCAAAATATGTGTGTATCTGCCATTAACTTTGGCTTTTTGCTTGCCACAGAAGCAATGAGAAGATGATGGTGCCAATGACCAAGCCTGTGACTTCGCTGATGTGTGGCAACCAACAGTAGTGCATACATGACCTCTCAATGTTAACATGCACGAACACCCTAAGTGCAAGTCAGTGTTGCAGTGCATGCAGTCTTATGGTGGCAAGTAGCTCAAAGCACACCAGCAGTCATGCATTGTTTTGCTGTCAACTGGGGTGCATTGCGTTCCTGATGTCAAGTAGCATCGTTCTGTGACGGCATGAGATGGCTCAAGCAGCATGAGGTCGCGCTGCGCCAGTGTTGCAGTGCATGCAGACCTATGGCAGCATGAGTCTTCCGTGCTCAGTAGCTCAAAGCACACCAGCAGTCATGCATTGATTATGCTGTCATGCGCAGTGCACATCGCATCCTTTTTCTGATGCTAACCAGCACGAAGATCTTGCAGCCTACCGGACCCTCCTGTCGATGCTCGTATGCCTATCGCTTGAGACGTGATCATGCATCCAAGATCAGATTTTGTACAAAGCAGCAGCGACTGTATCTTCCGTCTTGTTGGCAATACAGGAATGCACGGTAATGCACCGCGTCTCTAGCAGTGTCAAGTTCCCTTTTGACTGCAGCCATTTCACCAATATGAGCATCAGCATCAGTATCAGCCAACATGCATGCTGAGCTGCCCAAGCCCACTGGCGAAGCATCAGTAATTGCTGATGCCGGCGGTCACAAAGAATCCTTCTTGGTTCGACTCAGCAGCTCATCGGCATGCTGGCACCGCTTGGCAGTTGCACTTGTTGGCATGCAATGTCATACACATTTAGATCAGCCATCAGAACTGTCATGGCCATGTGAAGCTTCGATCATGCACTAATTGATGCGCCACCCCTTCTTTACCCTCTGCACTTTGCTATGTCTGTTACAGTACACTGAGTAAACAGAACGTTTATCACGTTGCTCCCAACAAAGAAGACCCAACAGTGTTTGTTTGCTGCATCAGAGACTAGAAATTGAGCAAGATCAGGCTGAGCTGTTTACCCTGTCACCTGACAGCACAAAGCTAACAATCAACGCAGAGGCCTTGTATCAGCGCTAGCGCCAGCTTGTTCCTGCCAATGTACGTGCTGCTCTGCAAACAGGCTCACAGCATGCTTGTGTCACTGCAATCACACCTATGAAGATTTGCTGCTCATACAAGTGTGCAGTGACCCGCCACCAATGCACTGCAGCACTTGCCTGGGCAAAATGCATTCCACACTGTCCAGTGCTGCTCTGCAAAACAGGCTCACAACTAGCTTGTGTCACTGCAACTACACCTATGAAGGTTTGCTGCTCACACAAGTGTGCAGTGACCTAACACCAATGCACTGCAGCACTTGTCTGGGCAAAATGCATTCCACACTGTCCAGTGCTGCTCTGCAAATCAGGCTCACAACTGGCTTGTGTCACTGCAATCACACCTATGAAGCTTTGCTGCTCATACAAGTGTGCAGTGACCTAATACCAATGCACTGCAGCACTTGTCTGGGCAAAATGCATTTCCCACTGTCCAGTGCTGCTCTGCAAACAGGCTCACAGCATGCTTGTGTCACTGCAATCACACCTATGAAGCTTTGCTGCTCATACAAGTGTGCAGTGACCCAACACCAATGCACTGCAGCACTTGTCTGGGCAAAATGCCCTATACGCTGTTCAGTGCTGCTCTGCAAAACAGGCTCACAACTAGCTTGTGTCACTGCAACTACACCTATGAAGGTTTGCTGCTCATACAAGTGTGCAGTGACCTAACACCAATGCACTGCAGCACTTGTCTGGGCAAAATGCATTTCCCACTGTCCAGTGCTGCTCTGCAAACAGGCTCACAGCATGCTTGTGTCACTGCA
>JAABUK010003600.1_pt1 | contig 26058 bp, 19 predicted proteins | sample 5559141 | NCBI WGS metagenome assembly JAABUK01 (sample SAMN10711869, study PRJNA513367) | rock metagenome | isolation source: Antarctica rocks | place: Antarctica: Victoria Land, Pudding Butte nord | collected 2016-01-03 | reverse complement strand
CGCTGGTGCCTTGAGCCGCTGGTGCCTTGAGCCGCTGGTGCCTTGAGCCGCTGGTGCCTTGAGCCGCTGGTGCCTTGAGCCGCTGGTGCCTTGAGCCGCTGGTGCCTTGAGCCGCTGGTGCCTTGAGGCTTCACGAGGCCGGAAGCGTGATGGCGGCGGGCGCGATGGTCTTGGGGATGAAGCGGCGGTCGACCACGTCGCTGGCGAGGGCGGGCCTGGCCAGCAGGCCCGCCCTGAGCGCCATGTCCGCGATGTCCTGGATGTCCTTGTCGGTGGGCGTCAGCATCCGGTAGGAGACGCGGTCCTTGGGCTGAGTTAAGACGAAGCGCACCAATTTCTCGTCCTGGCGAAAATACGGCGCGGCGATCCTGGCGGCATCCAGCCGGTGATTCTCGGCCCACTCGCCGCTCTGCGCGATGCCGCGCACCAGGTCGCGCACCAGGTCGGGCTTGGTGTCGATGAGCTTCTCGCTCACCACCAGCACGCACGAGATAAAGTGCGGCCAGATGTCCTTGGCGTAATACAAAACCCGCCCGGTTCCGCTCAGCTCGGCCTTGGCCGCGAAGGGCTCGCCCACGAAGTAGGCGTCGATGGCCCCCGAAGCCAGCGCGCCCGGCATATCAGGAGGCGGCAGCTGGACGAAGTTGATCTCGCCTGGCGCCACGCCCTGATCCTGCATCAGCTTGTGGATGACCAGGTTCTGGTTCGAGTACTTGGAGGGGATCGCGAAGGTCTTGCCGCGCAGGTCGCGCAGGCTCTTGGCCTGGCTCGACTTGGCGACCATCACCGTCGAGCCGTCGCGGTGCCCCAGGTACACGATCTTGATCGGCACGCCCTGCTCGCGCAGCTTCATCGCCAGCGGAGCGATGATGAACGAGGCCTGCAGACGCCCGCTCTTGAGCGACTCGGCCACGGTCGGGAAATCGGTGAACCGCTGCGACACGAAGCGGTTGCCCCCGCTCGTCTTAGTCGCGTAGTCCGTGACCGGGCACGTCAGGTGGCACGTCACGGGCAGAAAACCCACCTGCAGCTCCTCGCCCTTCACGCTGCCCTTGAGCGCGCCATTAGCCGAAGCCGAAGCCGCCGGGCCCGAGGGCGCAGCCGGGCCGCCCGCGGGCTCCTGAAGGCGCGAGCGCAAGAAAACCAGGCCGCCAACAACCGCGACAACGGGCATCACGACAAGAAAAGGAGAACGGGACATGGCAGAAACCCTAACAAAAATCGCGCGGCTCAGCCTTGGGGAGCCGGTTGCTCCAGCGCCTTCAGCTCGACTAAGGCGCGGCGCGTGGCTTCGATGACAGCCGGGCTCAGCGGGTCGCGCGGGCGCGGCGTCGGGATGGCGAATTCGCTGGCCACGCGCCCCGGTCCGGGCGTCAGAATCACGACGCGGTCCGCGAGCTGGGTGGCTTCCTCGACATCGTGCGTCACCAGCACCACGGTGCGCGGCTTGATGCTGAGCAGGCGCGCGAACTCGCCGCGCAAGCGCAGCCGCGACAAATAATCGAGGTGCGAAAACGGCTCATCGAGCAGCAGGATGGGCGCGTCGCCGGCCAGAGCGCGCGCGATTGAAACGCGCTGCTTCATGCCGCCCGAAAGCTGGCGCGGGTAGTGATCGCCGAACGCGCTCAGCCCGATCAGCTCCAGCAGCTCGCTCACCTGAGCCTCGCGCGCGGCCTTGCCCGCCAGCTGGCGCGCGCCGAACGCGATGTTGTCGCGCGCGCTCAGCCAGGGAAACAGGCTGTCCTCCTGGAACACGGTGCGCGTGGGCTCGGCTCGCCTCACCTGCCCCGCGCTGGGCGCGTCGAAGCCCGACAGCAGGTTGAGCAGCGTGGTCTTGCCGCAGCCGCTTGGCCCCAGCACCGCGACGAACTCGCCGCGCCCGACCGCGAAGTTGACCTCGCGCAACGCCTCAACCGAGCCGAAGCGACGCGAGACGCCTTCGAGTTGCAGCACGAGTTCCGGCACCGTGCCGGGAGCCGGGCCCGGCGTGGCGGGCGGTTTAATTTTCATGGCCCCAGCGCACCTCGGGCAGCCGCGCCAGGGCGCTGATCGCCAGATCGAGCGCGATGCCGATCGCCCCGATCACCAGCATGGCCGCCACCAGCAAATCCACGCGCAGCCCGTTGCGCGCGTCCCAGATCGCGAAGCCGAGCCCATCGCGCCCGGCCAGCATCTCAGCCGCCACCACAACCAGCCACGCCAGCCCCGCCCCTACACGCAGAGCCGTAACAAGAGACGGCAAGATCGCCGGAAACGTCACTTTTTGCAGCAGCAGCAGGCCGCCGCAGCCGTTCTCGCGTGCCACGCGAAAATACACCTCGGGAATCGAGGCCACGGCTGCCAGCGTGGACACCGCCAGCGGAAACAGCGTCGAGAGGAAGATGAGGAAGATCGCGGGCGGGTCGCCGATGCCGAACCAGAAATTCGCGAAGGGAATCCACGCCAGCGGCGACAGCGCGCGCATGAAATTCACGGATGGCAGCAGCGCCGCGCGCGCCCACGCGCTGTGCCCGAGCCACAGCCCAGCCGGAACGCCCACCAGGATGGCGCCGCCAAACCCGATGGCCACGCGAAAAAGCGAGGCGACCGCGTCGCGCGCCAGGCGACCGCTGCGGGCCTCTTCGAGCAGCGCCGCCGCCACCTCAGCGGGGCTCGGGAACAGCGAGGCGGGCAGGAAGCGCGCGCCGGTGGCGCCGGCCCAGGTCAGGGCCGCCCACACCCCGAGCACGAACAGGCCGAAAAGAAAAGGCAGGCAGACACGAAAAAAAGCGGACATAAAAATCGCATTGGCCAACATCCAGCCAACATCCAGACGGCAGCTCGCGCGTCCCGCAAGTACTTGCAGGCGGTTTCGCAAGCCCTTCGCCGCGCGCAACTGAGCGGCTGCGAACCGTTGGATCAGGAGCGCCAAGTATACTTTTGGCTCAGCTCACGGTCATTTTTCGGCTTTCCCCATGCCTTCTCGTGCTCCTCGGCCTTCGCGCCGCCGCCTGCTCCTGGGCCTTAGCTTGGCTGGGCTGCTGGGACTGGGCGGGCTTGGCGTCTGGTATGTGCAGCAGCGCCAGACCACGCCTTCTCCCGGCTCGCCCGCTTACCAGGCCGCCTGGACTTCGTGGACCACCGGCCTGCTCGCCCTGCAAACCGGCGACGAGAAGCGCGCCCAGGCCCAGATGACGCGCGTCACGCAGCTGCTGCCAAGTGATGGGGCGGGCTATGCCGATCTGGGCCTGTTCTTCTTGCGCAGCGGCGACCTGGAAGCGGCTTCGGCTCAGCTCGAACGCGCTGCTGCCCTGGCTCCTGGCAACGCGCGCATCCAGACTTTGCTCGGGCTGCTCGAATCCAAGCGCGGCGACAGCGCCAGGACCATCAAGTACTTGCAGCGCGCCCTGGAGCTGTCGCCTTCGAGCCTCAAGGCGCGCTACGCCCTGGCTCAGGAGCTGGAGCGCGCGGGCGGGGCCAACCTGCCCCAGGTGCAGAAGCTGCTGCAGGAGCTGAGCGTGGCGCGCCCCCGCAACCGGCTCGCCACGCTCGAACTGGCGCGCGTCGCGGCCAAGCGCGGCGACAAAGCCACGCTGCAAAAAGCCGTGGCGAGCCTGGCTCAGGGCGCGGCCTCGCTGCCGCCCGATGTGCAGGCGCAGCTGCGCGAAACGCAAAAAGCCGTCGCCTCCAACGCGCCCGACACCACGACCCAGCTGCTGTTCCTGACCAACCTGCTGGCTCCGGTCGCCGCTTTCATCCAGGATCGCCAGGAACTGCAGACGCCGCCCGAGCAAGTCGGCGAGCCGCTCGAAGCCCTGCTCACCCTGGCCACGCCACCCGCCCTGGCCGCGCCGCCCGACGACAAAATCTCCTTTGCTCCCCAACCCTTGCCTGCAGCCGCAGCCGCGGCCGGGCGCGACGACGCAGCCCGCGCCATCTACCTCGACCTGAGCGACGCGCCCGCCAAAGGCAAGCCGCCTCTTCCGGCGGTGGCCGCCCTCGGCTCAGCTGGGCTCAGCCTGGCCAACGGGCCAGCCGCGACGCCTCTGGCCGCGCTGCCCAACGCCAAAAACTCGCCCGACTCGCTCGCGGTCGCCGATTGGAACAACGACTTCAAGCCCGACTTAGCCGTGGCCAACGGCAAGGGCCTGCGCCTCTTCGCCGCGCGCGCCGCGGGAAAGTTCCAGGACGTCTCGGCTCAAAGCGGCCTGCCGGCCTCGGTGCTGAGCGGCTCTTACTCGGGCGTGTGGCCCTTCGATGTCGAGGCCGACGGCGACCTGGATTTGGTGCTCGCCAGCACAAGCGGCGCGCCCATCGTGCTGCGCAACAACTCGGACGGCGCCTTCGCCGTCACGCGGCCCTTCGCCGGAGTTGAGGGCGTGCGTGCCGCAGCCATCGGCGACTTCGACTCGGACGCCGACTGCGACATCGCCTTTCTGGATAACAAAGGGCTGCTGCGGGTTTTTTCCAACGAACGCTCCGGCTCGTTCCGCCTGCTCACGGTCGCTGCGCCGCCGGCTGCCGCGCTGTGTGTGGCCGACACCGACCGCGACGGCGTCTTCGAGCTCATCCTGTGGGGGCTGGACGGCGCGATCCGCCGCGTGCGCGTCCAGGCCGGGGGCAAGCCTCAAGTCGAAGTACTTGCCCGTTCTGCGGCTCCTGAGCCGGGCGGCGCGCGCATTTTCGCGGGCGACTTCGACCTCAACGGCGGCACGGATTTGCTGGCTTCGAGCGGCGGCAAGTCGCAGATTTTTCTTTCGGACGAGCGCGGCGCCTTTGCTCCGCTGGCGCTGGCGATTCCGCTTCAGGTGCAGGATGTGGCCGACCTCAACGGCGACGGGCGGCTGGACCTGGTTGGGCTCGACGCTCAGGGGCGCGCGGCCACCCTGCTGGGCGCGGGCACGCGGGCCTACAACTTCGAGGTGCTGCGCCCGCGAGCCAAGGCCGTGGTGGGCGACGGGCGGCTCAACTCGTTCGGCGTGGGCGGCTCGGTTGAGCTGCGCGTGGGCACGCTGTTCCAGAAGCAGGTCATCAGCGGGCCTCTGGTGCACTTCGGCATCGGGCCGGCGCGCGAGGTCAACGCGGCGCGCCTGCTGTGGCCAAACGGCGTCGCCCAGGCCGAGTTCGACCTCGCCTCCAACCAGGCGGTGCTGGCCGAGCAGCGGCTCTCGGGCTCGTGCCCCTATCTGTGGGCCTGGAACGGGCGCGCGATGGCCTTTGTCAAGGACTGCAACTGGGACTCGCCCCTAGGCCTCAAGATCAACGCGCAGGACACCGCGGGCGTCGTCGCCACCCAGGACTGGGTCAAGGTGCGCGCAGACCAGCTGAAGCCCCTTGATGGGAATCTGGAGCTGCGCCTGAGCGCCGATCTGTGGGAATCGCATTTCTTCGACACCGTGGGCGTGCTGGCCGTTGACCACCCCGGCAGCCAGGAGGCGTGGGTTGACGAACGCTTCGCCATCCCGATTCCGCCGCTGCAGGTCGAGGCTTCGGGCCCGCTGCACCCGTTCAGGTTCGCGCACGACGACAGGGGCCGCGACGTGTCGCGGACGGTGCGAGATTTGGACTCCAAGTACTTGGACGTGGGGCGCGGCCAGTACCAGGGCGTGACGCGCCCGCACTGGGTTGAGCTCGACTTGAGCGATGCCCCGGCCACCGCCCCGCTGTGGCTCATCGCCCAGGGCTGGCTGCACCCGACGGACTCCTCGATCAACGTGGCTCTGGGCCAGGGCAGGCACGCGCCGCCGCAGAGCTTGTCGCTTCAAGTCCCCGATGGGCGCGGCGGCTGGCGCGTGGCGCGCTCCAATTTGGGCTTCCCCTCGGGCAAGAACAAGGCGGTCACGCTCGACCTGACGGGCCTCTTCAAGGCGGGCCAGCCGCGACGCCTGCGCCTGGCCACCAACCTGGAAATCTACTGGGACAAGCTGTCGTGGGCTGTCAAGGCTCGCGCGGCTGGGTTCAAGATACGACGGTTGAAGATGCAGGCGGCTCAGCTGCGCTACCGTGGCTTCTCGCGGATCGAGGCGCGCGATGCGTCTTCGCCTGAGCTGCCGCTTTCGTATGCTCCGGGCGCGGGCGTGGGGCAGAAGTGGAGCGACCTGATCGGCTTCCACACGCGCTGGGGCGATGTGCGCGAGCTGCTGCGCCAGACCGACGACCGCTACGTCATCATGAACGCAGGCGACGAGCTGGCCTTGCGGTTCAAGGCGCTCGCGCCGCCGCCTGCGGGCTGGGTTCGCGACTACGTGTTCATCTCGGACGGCTGGACCAAGGACGGCAACCTCAACACCGGGCTGTCGAAGACGCTGCTGCCGCTGCCCTCGCACGGCTCGCCGCTGTATGCCTCGAAGCTGGCGCGGCTCCAGGACGACCCGGTTTATCGGCGGCACCGCGACGACTGGCTGCGGTTTCACACCCGGTTCGTGGCGCCCGGCCTGTTCAACAGCGCCCTGCTGCCCGCGCAAAATTCCGCTGTCGTGAGCTCGGCCCGCGCGTCAGAGGGCGCTGAAAATAAAGCGGTGGCGGCGGCTCAATCTTCGGGCGAAGGCGCGCGCGTCCCGGTGCGGGCGCGGCATTGACTGCTGTGGACGCAACGCAGATGTGAGCATTTGCGGGCGCGCCGTGGCTTGAAGCGGCTCCCTTTGGGGAACTTTTAAGCAGCGTCTTGCGGGCGCAAGTACTTGCAGGGCCGCCGGAGAAGCGGCCCTGGACAGTTGCAATGGACAAAACGACCTTACAAAAACGGCTGCCTCATCTGCTCGCGGGCGGCTTCCTGGTGGCTCTGCTGGCCACGCCGCTCATCTTGCAGAGGCGCGCCCACACCTCAAGCGGAGGCGAGGGCAAGGCTGCTCCGAGCGCCGCTCTTGCGCGCTACGGCTTCGCGCTGCAGGAAGTCGCGGCTCAGGCCGGGCTGGGCGTCACGCACCAGGCGCCCACGCTGGACCCTAAGCTCAACGCCATCATGCCCCAGGTCGCCTCGATGGGCGCATCGGTGGCCGTGGCCGACTTCGACCGCGACGGCTGGGACGACCTTTACGTCTGCTCCTCGGGCGAGCACGCGCCGAACCACCTCTTCCGCAACCTGCACAACGGCAAGTTCCAGGACGTGGCGCAGCAGATGGGCGTGGCGAGCATCAACTCGCCCGAATCGGGCGTTTCGATGGGCGCGGTGTGGGGCGACTGCGACAACGACGGCTTCGAGGATTTGCTCATCTACAAGTGGGGCCGGCCCGAGCTGTGGCTCAACAAGGGCGGCAAGAAGTTCGTGCGCGCTCAAAACAGCGGCCTGCCCGCGTGGATGAACGCCAACTCAGCGGTGTGGCTCGACTTCGACGGCGACGGCAAGCTCGACCTCTTCCTGGGCGGCTACTACTCGGAGAAGCTGAACCTGTGGCACCTGGCCTCGACGCGCATCATGCCCGAGTCCTTTGAATACGCGCAAAACGGCGGGCGCAAGTACTTGATGCGCAACCTGGGCGGCGGCCACTTCCAGGACGTGACGGCTCAGATGGGCCTGACCTCGCGGCGCTGGGCCTTAGCCGCCTGCGCCGCGGATGTGAGCGGCTCGGGGCATCCCGATCTGTTCGTGGCCAACGATTACGGCGTGGCCGAGCTGTGGCAGAACCAGGGCGGCAAGAAGTTCCGCGATGTGGGGCCCGCGAGCGGCGTGGGCGCGGCTCCCAAGAGCGGCATGAACGTGGCCTGGGGCGATGCCTTCAACTCGGGCCAGCTATGCGCTTACGTAACCAACATCTCGGAAGAAGGCGTCTTGCTGCAGGGCAACAACCTGTGGGTGCCGCGCGGCAAGGGCGAGGACGGCTCGCCGCGCTACGTCAACATGGCGCGCGAGAGCGGGGTTGAGCTGGGCGGCTGGAGCTTCGGGGCTCAGTTCGGCGACCTCAACAACGACGGCCACCTCGACTTATACCTCACCAACGGCTACATCTCGGCTTCCAAAGAATCCTACTGGTATGACTACTCCAAAGTCGCCGGGGGCAACAGTGAGATCATCGGCGACGCCGCCAACTGGCCTCCGATGAAGGGCCGCAGCCTGTCAGGATTCCAGGCCAAGCGGGTGTGGCTCTCGGACGGCGCGGGCCGCTTCAACGAGGTCGCGCAGAGCGTGGGGGCCACCGACCGCTTCGATGGCCGGGCCGTGGCCCTGGGCGACTTCGAGAACAAGGGCGCGCTCGATGTCGTGGTCGCCAACCAGCGCGGGCCGCTGCTCTTTTATCGCAACACGGTGAGCCCCCGCAACGGCTGGGTTGAGTTCGACCTGCGCGGCTCGAAGAGCAACGCCTCGGCCATCGGCGCTCAGCTCACGCTGTTCTGGAGCGGGAGCGGCGGCGCGCAGCAGCAGAAGCAGGAGGTCGCGGGCGGCTCGGGCTTTTGCGCCCAGAACTCGCGCCGCCTGCACTTCGGGCTGGGGCCGGGCCCCAGGATCGAGCGCGCCGTGGTGCGCTGGCCCTCGGGCCGCGTGCAAACCTTGAGCGCGCCTCAACCCAACCAAACCCATGTTTTGAAAGAGCCGCAATGAACTCAACCTCGTTCGCTCCCACCGCCCCGCCGCCTGCGCCTTCTCCAGCCGCGCCGCGCCGACTGGCCTTCGACTCGCGCTACGTGGCTCCGCTGTTCATCACGCTGATCCTGGCTTTTGCGCAGTGGAATTTCCACGTGCTGGAGTCGCTGCAGCAGACCGTGCTCGCCATCGCGGCGTCGATTGCGACCGAGGTTGTGCTCAGCCGCCTGCTGCGCGGCAAGTGGCCGCACCTGGCCAGCGCCTACATCTCGGGCATCAGCGTCGGCATCCTGGTGCGCTCGCCCGAGGTGTGGCCCTTCGTGCTGTGCGCGGTCATCGCCATCACCAGCAAGTACGTGCTCACGGTGAAGGGGCGCCACATCTGGAACCCGTCGAACTTCGCGATTTCGGTGCTGCTGATCCTGGCTCCGTTCGCGGTTTCGACGCTCTCGGTGCAGTGGGACAACCGCGTGTGGGCGATGCTGGTGATCTGGACGCTGGGCTCGATCATCGTGTGGCGCTTGAAGAGGTTCCACATCTGCGCCACTTACGTCGCGGCCTTCGTTGCCTTCGCCCTGCTGCGCTCGCTGTACAACGGCCACACCTTCAGCAGCGAGGTCGCGCCCATCACCGGCCCGATGTACCAGCTGTTCATCTTCTTCATGATCACCGACCCCAAGACCACGGTCGGTTCCAGGCGCGCGCAATGCCTCGTGGTGATCTTGGTGGCCGCGATGGAGTCGCTCTTGCGCCTGAACCAGAACATCCACGCGCCTTACTACGCCCTGTTCACCGTGGGCCCCATCGCCAACCTGGTCGACATCTGGCTCGCGGAGCGGCGCAAGAAAGCCGAGGCCCCCGCGCCAAGCCCGCAAGAGCAGCTGTCTTATTGAGGACGCGCCTGGCTTGTGCTCAGGGTGGTTTCCCAGGCCGTCCTGAGTTGAAGCGATAGGCCATCTGTAGGCTCGGTAAGCTCGGTAGGCGCGAGCGCGTTGAGCACGCCGCAAGTACTTGCGAGGCTTGGGGAGGCTTGGGAATCAGCCTGGCATGAGCTGGTGCGAGACGCGGCCCTGCCAGCCATCGACGCACAGCCACAGCAGCATCATGGACACGTCGCCCAGGACGAGGCCGAGGAAAAAAGGCGTCGCCTGGCGGTAGGTGTCGGCGCCGCCGAAGCGCGTGATGCCGACCTTGGCGGCCCAGCCGACCAGGGTCGAGAACCACAGCAGGTGCATCGGGTAGGTCAGGCCCATCAGGTAGCCGATGGGGTGCAGCGCGAACCACGGGAAGCGCGCGCGCGCCAGCATCATCGCGTAGGTGCCCACGCCCCCCACCACCAGCCAGGCCCAGTTAGTCCAGCTCACGCCGCGCGCACCGGCCAGCAGGTCGTTCGAGATGGTGGCCACGTTGCGCGGCTGCCCCATCACAAAAGACTGATCCGCCAGCTGCAGCGCGCCGACCTGGTAGCCCAGCCGCACATTCGACCACAGAGCCATGCCGAAGCTGATCAAAATCACGCCCGCGATCAGGCGCAGCAGAGGCTTGGCTCGGATATTCTGGTCGTGCGCCAGCTTCAGGCTCTGCACGAAAGACGGCAGCAGGAAGCCCCGGATCAGGTTCATCATCGACGACTGGATCATCGCAGCGGGCACGATGCTCGAAGGCGGCAGCCAGGTGCCAGGCCCCGAGTTGACGAGCTGCCCCAGGATGCCCAGCGGAATCCACGAGTGCACGACAAACAGCAGCCCGCCCTCGGCCACCACGCGCGTCAGGCAGATCGTAATGACCAGGTACAGCAGCCACAGCACCAGCGCGATGTCGGGGCGAATCCCGGCCCAGCAGCTCCAGGCGACCACGAAGGCAAACGAAATCGCGAAGCCCCAGAAGGCAATCGGGTAGGACAGCGCCTCGCTTTTCTCGGCTGAGCTTGGCGGGACGCGGGCGGGGCGCAGGGCGCGGCGCAGGATGTGGGCGAAGTGCTCGCGGCCCGTCCACAGCACCATGGCGGCGAAGACGAGGAAGGCGCCGATTTGCTGGTGGCCCACGAAGGTCTTGGACTGCGAGGTCGGCGTGGTGGGCAGCGTGGTGGGCATATAGCCCAGGTAGTAGGCCGCGATGAGCTGCAGCTTGAAGAACCAGAAGAAGAACCACAGCGAGAGCGACACCTCGCTCGCCAGCAGGTACGAGATGCCGATGGCCATCGGGAAGACGTAGGGCGTGGCCCACGCGATCTGGTTCCACGGCGGCTCGGTGTACAGCCGCCCCATGTCGACGGTGAGAGGTACTTGGGGCACGTCCGGGAAGTACAAGTTCAGCCCGTTGAGCCCCTGGATCAAGGCCGCCACGCCGAAGCCGCACCACATCATGGGGCTGCGGAACAGGGCCGCGCCCAGGCCCGACCTGCGCGCCTGCTCGTCCTCTTCGGTCAGGGCCAGCGGCACGCGCAGCAGCGGGAACGAGAGCGCCTCGTGCTCGCCCCACTGCGCGCGCAGCAGCACGCTCATGCAGCCCAGCATGACGTACACAGCCAGGATGAGGGCGCTCCAGGCCAAAAGCGGCAGCGCCCACGCCTGCCACGGAATCGCGCCGCCGCCGTTGCTGCCGGTGAACCAGGGCTCGACGACCGGGGCGTTGTACTGGCTCTGGCCGCCCACGACCTTGATGGCGGGCGTCATCCACGGCTTGAGGTAGGGCAGCAGGAATTCGAGCCACTTGTTCTCGCGCGTGGCGAGGTAGAAGGGCGTGATGAGGTTGGGCACGAACGAAGTGTCGGCCCCGCTGCCCGGCACCAGGCACGAGAACAGGCACGAGATGTAAACCGTGAGCATCTCGTTGCGCGAGAACCTCCACTCGCGGCGCAGCGAGCGCAGCAGAGGGTTGAGCCCAAGCAGCAGCAGCAGCACCGCGATGCCGCCCACCGGCATCTGCGTGCCCCCCAGCATCGTGTTGCGGACCTTGATGTCCACGATCGGGATGAGGTAGCCGAAGAAGACCGCCAGCCCCAGGCACAGCGCCACAACCCGAAACGTCACGCCGCCTTCGCGCCCGCCGCCTTCGCGCCCGCCGCCTTCGCGCCCGCCGCCTTCACGCCCGCCGCCTTCACGCTCGCGGCGCGGCGTCTTGAGCTCGGCTCCTTGCACGACAGCGGGAGGTGGGGCGGAGGCGGCGGTCTCTGTCTTCATGCTGGTCCGGGTGTTGGGATTTTCAGCGTGGGATTGTTCCTCATTGTTCCCAGCTGGCGCGGATGCCCACCATCAGCGGCAAGGGCCTGCAAGTACTTGCAGGCCCTTACGCGCCCTGCCCCGCCCGCGACGCGAAGTACTCGCGCACGCAGCGCACGGCCACGTCGGGAAAGTCGCTCGCGAACGACTGCACGCCCAGGTCGAGCAGCGCGGCGTGCACGCCTGGCTCCGGCGTGTTCCACGGGAATGCCTGGAACAAAATCTGGCGACAGCGCAGCTCCTGCCCCAGCCCGCGCAGGAACTCAGGCGAGGGCGCGAAGGGCAGCAGGCCGCCTTCGGGCGCGGCTTCTCGCTGGACGTGAACGTGAATTTGCAGCTGCGTGATGGCGGCGAAGTCGAGCCGGCGCAGGGCATCGAGATGCTGCTTCAAAGCAGCTTCCTCGCCGCCCATCCAGAGCAAGGTCTGCGAGGCCGGGACCAGGTCGCGCCACTCCTGCAGCACAGCCTATCTTGAAGAGGCCAGGATGATCTGGCCTTGCACGCCCGCCTGAGCCACGAGCGAGGCGAGCTGAGGCAAGGCCAGGTTCTTGATGTCGAGGTAGAGGCGGCGCTCGCTGCCGCCGCGCAGCAGCGCGAAGATGTCCGCGATGGGCGCGACGTGGTGCCGCGTGAAGCTGTCGCCCCGCCAAACTCCCACATCCAGCGCGGCCAGCTCAGCCCAAGTGACATCTTGGACGCCCTTGCCGCGCATCGCGGGTGCCACGCCGCGCACCACGCGCGCGAAGTTCTTGTCGTGGCGCGCAGGTCGGCCTCGGGAGCCGTGCCCAGGCGCCACGCCAGCTCAAAAGCCTGCACGGTGTTCTCGGGCGCCAACACACCGGCTCCGCGGTGGCTCTGGATCAGGAAGGAGTTCATGCGCGGCGGGGCCAGGCGGCAGGCTTAGCTGACGGCCTCGCCAGGCCGCTCAGCCTGCTCAACGCGATTTCTTAGACGCTCCTGAGCGCCCTCAAGTACTTGCAGTGGCCGGCCCAACAAGTCGCGGCAGCTTGGCTGAGCTGAAGGCGACGTTATGCTCAGCGTCGAGCCGCCGCCGCCCGCCCTCGCAGCGGAAGTAAGCCCCAGGCGTATCGCAAGCGGGCGTATCGCGAGCGGGCGTATCGCGAGCGGGCGTATCGCGAGCGGGAGCAGCCCCGCCCTCAAGTACTTGGGCCGTGCGCTGTTAGGCTCCGCTGGGTTGGGTCAGGCTGCGTTAGGAGAGGCGCACTTCGTGCCCGGTGCGCGCCGACTCGTAGATGGCGTCCAGAATCTTCTGCAGGGCGAGCGATTCTTCGGGCTTGATGAAGGGCTCGGCCTGGCCCAGCAGCACGTCGATGAAGTGCGCCATGCGGCTGGGGTCGACCAGGTTGGGCAGCAGCTCGATGGGCTCGGTCTTGTAGCCCTGGGGCGTGTCGTGCAAAATTTCGAGCGGCGACAGGCGCAGCCCGGCCTCGGTGCCCAGCAGCTGGGTGCCGTCGTAGTTGTCCAGGTGCCCGGCCCACGAGGTTTCGAGGAGCACGGTGCGCCCGCTCTGGAGCTTGATGAGCGCGATGGCGAGGTCGTCCACGTCGAAGGGCTTGGCGGGGTCGATTTCGCCCTTGCCCCAGCTGCCGTCGCCCAGACCGCGCGGGCCGAACTTGGCGTAGGTCTGGCCGCTCACCGAGGCGGCGTCGAACTCGCCCATCAGATACAGCGCGCGGTCGAGGGCGTGCACGCCGATGTCGTACACCGAGCCGCCGCCCGAGAACTGCTTCTGCGTGAACCAGCTTCCGATGCGCGGAATTCCCGAGCGGCGCATCATCGCGGTCTTGGCGTGGTACACCTCGCCCAGGTCGCCGCGCTCGACGAGCTGCTTGGCGGTCTGCACCTGGGGCGTCATGCGGTTGTTCTGGCCGACCATCAGCAGCAGGCCGCGCTGCCTGGATTCCTCGACCAGCTGAGCCGCGTCGCGCGCGTTGGTGGCGATTGGCTTGTCGATCATCACGTTCTTGTTCGCCTGCAACGCTTCGAGGCCAACAGGCGCGTGCAGGTAGTTGGGCAGCGCGATCGAGACCACGTCGATGTCGCCGCGCGCCAGCAGCTGGTGGTAGTCAGTGACAAGCTCGGGCACCTTGAACTTGTCCACGGCCTCGCGCCCGCGCTCGGGCGACACCTCGGCCACGGCCACGACTTTGGCAGCCGGGTGCTTCTGGAACGATTCGATGTGGTTGAGGCCGATGGCCCCCGCCCCGATCACGGCGACGTTGAAGGAAGATTTCGGTGTCATAGAGAGAAAACGAGGAACACGTTACCACGGCCACTCGCGCCACGCCATCCACGCCACGCCACGCCCGCCGCAAGCGCATTGCACAAGCGCATTGCACAAGCGGATTGCCACGAAAAAAGCGGTGCCCCAGGTGTGGCGGGCTTTCCTTCAGGAGCGCCTGTTTCCAAGAGGCTGCTGGCGCGCCAAGTACTTGTCGGCGAAGAGCAGGGAGTCGTGGAAGTGCGCGGCCCAGTACTCCCAGGTGTGGCGGCCTGGGAAGATGTGCATCTCGTGCAGGACGCCGCGCGCCTGGAGCTGCGAGCCGAAGCGCGCGAACTCGTCCTGCAAGTCGTCGCCCTCGCCGATGTCACCGTAGAACCTCAGCCCATCGGCGGGGCCGCGCTCGTTGAGCAGCTTGGTGGGGTCGTTGCGATCCCAGGCGGCTCCGGGCGGACCCAAGCCGGGCGGACCCAAGATGGCGGTCATGTTCTCCTCGTCGTCGCGCGGCGAGAAGAAGCCGTTGTGCGAGGCCGCCACCTTCCACACGTCGGGGTGCTTGAGCCCCAGGTTGGCCGCGCCGAAGCCGCCCGCCGAGAAGCCCACCAGGGCGCGCGCCTCGGGCCTGGCCTGGGTGCGAAAGCGCGCATCGACCCAGGGCACAAGTACTTGCAGCGCGAAATCCTCCATGCGGTAGCCGTCCTCACGGTTGAGGTAATAGACCGGGTTGTCGCTCAACTGCGCGGCCTACGTCGCCGAGATCTGGCGCGCGGGCATCGGCGGCGTGGATCGCGGCCAGGGCGAGGCGGCGCGCTCGCTGGGCCTGAGCGCGAGCCAGGCCACGCGCTGGATCGTGCTGCCCCAGGCCGCGCGCCATGCCCTGCCGCCGCTGACCAACGAAGCCGTCGCGCTGCTCAAGGACTCGTCGCTGGTTTCAGTCATCGGCATGGCCGAGCTCACCCGCTCGGGGCAGGAGCTGGCCTCGCAGCTGGCCGCTCCGCTTCCGGTGTGGAGCGCCGTCGCCGTGTTCTACCTGGCCGTGACCTTCCCGCTCACGCGCCTGGCCGCAACCCTGGAGCGCCGCTGGGAGGTCAAGCGATGAACGAGCTGAGCCAAGCGAGCAGCCAGGCGAACCTGGTCGAGGTGCGCGGGCTGCGCAAGAGCTTCGGCAGCCAGCAAGTACTTGCCGGCGTGGACCTGGACGTGGCGCGCGGCGAGGTGGTGGTCTTGATCGGGCCTTCAGGCTGCGGCAAGAGCACGCTGCTGCGCTGCCTGAACGGGCTCGAAGCGCCCGGCGCGGGCACCATCCGCGTCGACGGAGCGCACGTCGCGGGCGGCGAGCGCAAGTCCCGGCGCAAGCCCGAGCGCAAGCCCGAGCGCGCCCTGGACGAGATGCGGCGCCATGTTGGGATGGTGTTCCAGCGGTTCCACCTGTTTCCTCACCTGTTTCCTCACCTGTCGATCCTGGACAACGTGGCCCTGGCTCCGCGCCGCGTGCTGGGCCTGAGCCGAGAGGAAGCCGAGGCGCGGGCGATCGAGGCCCTGCGCGGCGTGCACCTGGAGGAGAAGGCGAGCGAGTTCCCGGAGCGGCTTTCAGGCGGCCAGCAGCAGCGGGCGGCGATCGCGCGGGCCCTGGCGATGCGCCCGCGCCTGATGCTCTTCGACGAGCCCACCAGCGCGCTGGACCCCGAGCTGGTGGGCGAGGTTTTGCAAGCGATGCGCGAGCTGGCGCGCGCGGGCATGACGATGCTGGTCGTGACGCACGAGATGGGATTCGCGCGCGAGGTGGCTCACCGCGTGGCCTTCATGGACGCGGGCCGCATCGAGGAGCAGGGCGCGCCCCAGGTCATGCTGAGCGCGCCCCGCACCCCTCAGGCCGTGCTCGCGGCGGAACTTGGTGTCGGTGCCCAGGGGAGCGTCCGTGTGGTCGCTCCAGATCGGGATGACCTCGATCTTCTCCGGGCTCAGCGCGTAGTTCGCGGCCAGGTGGTCGCGCATACAGCGGCCCAGCACCACGACCTTGCGCGCCGAGCGCAGCCAGCGGCCCTGGAACCCGCGGCAGATGCGCGCGATGCGGCCCTGATCCGCGAGCACGCCCAGCGCCACAGGCACGTCCGGGAACAGGTCGTAGATGATGTAGATGTAGGGCGCGCGCGTGATCCAGCGCCCCAGCTGCGTCGCCAGCGGCAGGGCCGGCGGCGCGGTCGTGACGAGCACGCAGTCGTAGCGGGGGCGCGTGGCCAGCTTGAGCAAGGCTCCCAGCGAGAACAGCAGGCCCGCGCTGAGCCGGGGCAGCATCTTGGCCCCGCGCGGGCGCGGCACCCCGATGCGGAAGATTTTCACGCCGTCCCAGTCTTCGCGCGGCGGCAGCTGAGGGCCTTCGTCGCGGTACAGGCTGCGCGTGGCGATGACCTCGATGCTCAGGCCGGGGTACTGTTCGCGCAGGTGGCGCACCAGGCTGGAGAGAACGGTCCCCGTCCCGCCCGTGCTGTCAGGATAAAAGAACTCGTTGATGATGCAGATTCTCATACCTTGTCAGGAAGCCCAATCCTAAAGCACCGCGACGGCATAACGACCACACCACAGCGCCAACAGCGACGCTCCTCGCCTGCTACGGCACGCAAGTACTTGCAGGCGCCTGCTACTTCTTCTTACTAAGCCCAACTAAAGCGACCGCTTGCTTGTGTTCAACAAGCTCACTATGGAGCATTGAACAGGTAATTGAACGGAAGGCTGGCCGCGAGGCGTCGGTTGCGACGCCTCGCGGCCTTTAGCTGCTCCGGTAGCCCTTCAAGCTAACGCGCCGGGGCCGCCGGGCGAGCGGTTGTTGACGGTGTGGCGGAGGGCTGGCTGCTCTGGGTCGTGGCCGAATCAGGCGCGCCCGCAGCATCGCCGTTGCCACCGCTTCCATCGCCACTCGCTCCCGCTCCTTCAGCTCCCGCTCCTTCAGCTCCCGCTCCTTCAGCTCCCGCTCCTTCAGCTCCCGCTCCTCCGGCGGCAGAACCTCCGGCAGTGGTGAGGGCGTAGATGGCGTAGCCCAGGGCGGTCAGGGCGCTGACGCCAAAGGCGATCCTGCGCGCGGAGTTGCCATGCGCTTTGCCGCCGGGACGCGGGCCGGGGTTCGGGTTGCCGGGAGGGCCTCCCGGAGGGCCGGGGTTTGGGTTGCCGGGGAAGGGCTTGTCCTTGGGGCCTTTGCCGCCGTAGTCGAAGGTCTCGGCGGCGCTGTAGGCGGTTGGCAGGAGGGTGGCCAGGCTCAGGCACGCCATGGCCGCCGCCGGGCGCGTCACGAGGTGGATGCGGCGCAGGCGGGCCGGTGCCGCAGCCGCCGCCGCGAGATACTGCTCTTCGCGGCGCGGGCGCGGGCGCGGGCGCGGGCGCAGGCAGCCGGTGCCCAGGCCCAGGGCGAGCCAGAGGAACATCGAGGTCTGCGCGTACTGCCAGGACGGGCTGCCCACGGCATCGACCGCGAACCCAGCCGTGGCCGCTATCGAGGCCATCAGCAAGGTGCGTCGAATGCCGGCGTCCATCCCGGCCAGGCGCTTGCAGCCCGCCGCCCAGAAGCAGACCAGCACGGCCAGCGTCAGGGCCATGCCAGGCAAGCCGAGCTCAGCCGCCGTCTGCAGGTAGTAGTTGTGCGCCTGCTCCGCCAGCGAAACGCGGGTGCCCGTCCCGGTCGGCGAAATCTCCTCGCCCTGGCCGGTGTACCTGTGCTGGTAGACGGGATACAGACCGGCGCCCCAGCCCAGCAGGGGACGCGCCGCGATCATCTCGACCGCGCCCTTCCAGTGATGCTGCACGCGAGACTGCCACGACACATCGCTGCCCAGGCTGGAAAACGTGCTCGCGCGGTTGAGCACGTTGGCGTTCTGCACGTTCATCAGCCCAGCAAAGCCCAGCGTGAGTCCCGCGATCAGCGCAGGCAGCACAAGCTGGTGCTTGCGAGCCTTCAGAGGCAGCGAAGCGCCCCGTTCGCCCGCCTCGCGCGCGCCGCCTTTAGCGGCGCGCACGGACAGCACCCCGAGCACGCTCAGAGCGGCCAGGGAGCCCAGCCAGGCGCTGCGGTTCTGGGTCAGCAGCAGGCTGCCGACCATCAGCACGAAGGTGAGCTGCGCGATGGTCTGGCGCTTGGGCCTGGTGTCGAGAAAAGCCAGGCCGGCCACAACAGGCAGCAGCAGCGCGATAAAGGAGGCCAGCGCCTGCGAATCGCCGAACACAGCCTGAGCGCGCCCCTCGGCATCGGAGGCGAACTGATACTGAGCCAAGCCGCCCAGAGCCACGGCCAAGCAGAGGAAGAGCAGCACATCAGCCAGCAGCGAGAGGTGCTTCGACTGCCGGAACTGGTAGGCCACCGCGAAGTACAAAAGAGCTCCCGCCCCGGCCTGCAGCAGAGCCTGCACGCTGAAGACCTTGTAAGGCGACAGCAAGCAGGACAAAGCGACCCAGGCCAAAAGGAGCAGAACCGGCACGTTGGCGCTCGTGCGCGCGAAGGCCAGCAGGTTCTCGCGCCTCAAGTCCCAGCGCGATCGCCACAGCAAGACCGTCAGCAGCAGCACCGCGAACGATTCGAGCGTCAGCGCGGCCACTCCGACCAGCGAGTAGTCGGCTGGCGCAGCCAGCAGGGGCACGGCGACGATCATCGCCAGCACCAGGGCGATCAAGCGGTTCTGGACGGCCTGCGCCCACCACGAACGGCCCGACCTCTGGACAAATCCAACGTTGGCGTTCATAACGCCTCCTGTTCCCCTCCGCCGCCGGTGACTGAAGCATCCAGCGCCCGCAGAGGCCAAGACCGTAGCCGCTCCACGCGGCAGCGACCCAGCATCCGGCGGTGCCTGAAACATCCGCCGTGACTGCGATTGTAAGCATTCGAATCTCTAATTGCAAGCGATTGAAGAGGCAGCGCGGCTCAACGTTGCTCGCCGTTGCTCAAGTTTTTGCCTGAGCCACCGCCCTCAAGAGCGGCCAGCCGCATGAGCCGAGCTGAGCCGAGTCGAGCAGGCTGGGGCGGGCCGAGGCGTTGGTGTTCCAGGGCGAGGCGCTGCTGCACCGACCGTGCGAGCCTGGCCTCGGCAAGCGGGTGTCCGACGCTTCCACCTCGCCAGCCCCGCTCCTCAAGCCCCGCCGTGCTCTACTCTCTTGAGCCGGGGCTCCCGCCGAGCCTGCGGGCTGTTGCCACAAGTACTTGCGGTGTGGTGGGCGCGGCTCAGGAGCCGGGCTCGGCTTCGAGCTGAGCCAGGCGCGCCGCGTCCCACAGCTGGATGCCGCGCGCCCGCGCGAAGCTCTGTGCTTCGCGCGTGAAGCCGCCGCGGCAGGCCACGATGCCCTGCGCGCCGCGCTCGCCCGAGGGCAGCACGCCATTGAGGGCACGCACCGCCTCGACGCCCAGCGCGCGGCTCCAGTCCTTGCACTGCACGAACAGGCGCACGCGCGCCCCGACTTCATCGCTCTTGTGCGCCACCAGATCCACGCCGCCGTCGCGCCCGGCTCCAAAGAAGGCGTCGCCCGTCGCCTCGACGCGGTAGCCCTGGCGCTCCAGCAGCCGCCCCACCCGCTTCTCCAGAGCCACGCCCGCAAGCTCGGCGTGCGCCCCATCCCGCGCCTGAGCCGCCTCGAGCTGGGCTGAGCTGAGCGGCTGGGCTGAGCTGAGCGGCCAGCCGAGCAGCTCGCGCCAGTCGGCGGGGCCCAGCAGCTGCGCCAGGTCGAGCGAGGAGGCGTCCACCAGGCGCGCGAAGTCCTGGCTCTTGCGCGCCAGTATCTCGTCCACGCGCTCCTCGATGGTGTGTGCCGAGACGTATCTGTACACCTGCACCGGGCTCGGCTGCCCCAGTCGGTGCGCGCGAGCCTCGGCCTGCTCCTCAGCGGCGGGGTTCCACCAGCGGTCGAAGTGGAACACATACGACGCGCCCTGCAGGTTCAGCCCCTGCCCCCCGGCCTGCAGCGACAGGATCAGCACACGGCGCTCCGGGTCGCGGCGGAAAAGCTCCAGGGCGCGGTCGCGCTGGGCCAGGCTCATGCTCCCGGTGTATTGCAGGGGCTCGAACCGCTCCAGCCTCTTCGCTAAGCGTGCTGCTCCCGACTCGCCGGTGTACTGCGTGAAGATCAGCGCCTTGTGGTTAGAGGCCACGATCTCCTCCAGCCGTGCAGCCAGGTCCTCCGCCTTGGACGAGGCGCCGCTGGCCGGATCGAAGTTGCAGATTTGCTTCAGCCGCGACAGCAGCGCCAGGACGTGCTCCACCCGCTCGGGCGAAGGCGCGGGCTCGCTCGAATCGCTTGAATCGCTCAGGGCGGCAGCGCCCTGGCTGGCGGCCTCATCGTAGGCTCGGCGCTGGGGCGAGGAGAGCGGCAGCAGCAGGCGGGTCTGGGTTTTGGGCGGCAGCTGGCCAAGTACTTCGGCCTTGCGGCGGCGCAGCTGCAGCGCGCTCAGGGCCGCTCGCAGCGCGGGCTCGGAGCGGGCCGCCAGGCTCATCGAGCGTGGAACTGAGCCGCCGCGCACCCAGCCCAGGATCGAGACGATGTCCTGGACGCTGTTTTCCAGCGGCGTGCCCGAGAGCGCCCACGAGCGGCGGCGCGGCAGGCGGGCGCAGGCGCGGGCCAGGCCGGTGCTCGGGTTGCGGATGCGCTGCGCCTCGTCCAGCACGACCACGCCCCACTCCTCGCGCACAGGCCCGCTCGCAGCGCCGCTCAGGGCGTCCGAGCGCAAAGTTTCGTAGGAGGTCAAGGTGACGTGCGCGCGGTATTGCCACTGCCACAGCCGCTCCTCTGAGCTGCCGCGCACCGTCATGACGCGCAGCTCGGGCGCCCACGCAGCCAGCTCGCCGCGCCACTGGTCGAGCAGGCTGGCGGGGACGACGACCAGGGCGCGCTCGATCTCGCGGCGGTGCAGCAGCAGTCGCAGGGCGGCGATGGCCTGCACGCCCTTGCCCAGCCCCATCTCGTCGCCCAGCAAGAGGTGCTCCGCGTGCAGCAGGGCGCGCACGCCGTCGCGCTGGTAGTCGTACAGCGCGCTCGGCCACTGCAAAGGCCCCTGTGCGCGCAGCAGGGCCTCGGGCGGCGGCTGCAGGGCGAGGGCCAGGCGACGCGCCAGCAGCACGAGCCGCTCTGCCGGCGGCGGCAAAACGGTGGCGCGAGCCGCAGCCGCGAGCGCGTTGAGCCGAGCCGCCTCAAGTACTTGAGGCGGCGCATCCAGAGCGTCCACGCGACGCGCGAAGCCACCAGAGAAGCCGGGCAAGCCGGGGGAGCCGGAATCGGCGGCGAAGAGCAGGGGGCGCAGGTCAACCGAGCGCGCTTTCCAGAGCTTGACCAGCCCGCACTGCGAGCGCGCGGTGCCGATGGCCAGCCCACCGTGGCGGCAGTCGCGGCTGGCGGCGCGCGGGTCGCAGGCCGCTGTCCGCCGCTGCACCTGGCCCTCGCGCAGAGCAGCGGGCAGGCGCAGCAGGGTGGCGGGAGGATCGGCGGGCGCATCGTGCGGGCCGCGCTCCCACGGCGAGCGGGAGGCGGTGGCGGGGCGAAACCAGGGGCGCGTGAGCATGGGATGAAGCGGCGCGGAGGTGGAAGGCCGTCCGTGATCGGTGAGGACTGGTGCCAGCTTGCTAAAGCGGTGTTCAGGAGGCATCAACGTTGGCTCAGCGATGCCTAACTTCTGGACACGCTTGAACACTGCTGCAGACGGCGCGCGCGAGCCGCGCGCCCCTGCAAGACCCAAGTACTTGGGCACGCTCACCGTCCTCGCTCAGCGTCCTCGCTTAGCTCGCCTCGCCATAAATCTCGCTCAGGCCGCGAGAGGCGCGCTCGAAGGGCTCCAGCAGCAGGCCGCGAGAAGCCAGGCGCGCGAAAAGCTCCTCAGCGCGGCCCTGGGGAGCCGGGCTCCAGAACACGTGCGCCTCCTCGTTGTCGCCCGCGCCCTCGCCCAGGGCGGCGATGCTCTGCTGCTGCTCGGCTCCCGCGTAGCCCACGGCCTCCTGGGGCGTGGCGATGCGCCCCACGGGAACTTCCAGCTCGATCTGCCCGCCCGAGCCCAGCAGGTGCGGCGGCACCGCAGCGGCGCGGCACAGCAGCAGCGTGGGCGAGAGCGTGGCTGCAGCAAAGAGCGTCAGGGCCAGGCGGCGGACAGCGGCGCGCTCGCGGTCGGCGGGGCGCCACAGCACGCCCGAGAGCAGCTCGATGCGGTTGTAGACGAACTCCAGCGGCTCGCCGCGCGCGTTGAGAAACAGCAGCGCGCCCAGCCACTCGGACTCGCTCTGCCGGGCCACGTGCAGGAACAGCGCGTGCCCCAGCTCCTCGACCTCCTCGGCGTCGTGAAAAGCAATCGGCATTCAAATCAGCTTAACCGCAGCGAGGACACCGAGAATCGCGAGAATCGGAGGCAAGTAGCAAGTACTTGCCGCGCCTCCTCTCCATCTTCTCGCTTCTCTGTGAGCCGTCCGTGGTGCTCCGTGGTGCTCCGTGGTTGATAAAAATCAGAAAGTCACGCTGGGCTCGTCGGCTTCTTCGGCTTCCTCGCGTTGCTCGCGTTCTTCGGGTTGCTCGGCTGGCGTGGTCTGCATATCGGCGTCTTCATCGTAGGACATCGCGAGGGATTCGGCGACGACATCGGCCTCGTGGTCATACAAGCGGCGCAAGTCCCAGGCGTTGATCCAGGAGCGCACATACTGCCGCATCCCCGTGCTCGACGAGTACTCGCGGCGGCTGATCTCGGGCGCCCGCCACTGGTAAGCCTGCGCATACAGCGCGCGCACCTGCTCGTAGACCGCCTCGACCTGAGCGCGCGAGGGAGCGCGCAAGTCGAGCCCTTTGCCTCGGATGGCCTTCATGCCCGCCTCGGCCTGGGCGATGAGGGGCTCGTCGCTGGTTCCGGCCAGGCGAGCCGGGATGTTGGCCTGGTCGTTCTTGCGCCCCACAAGTACTTGCCCCGCGTAGTCCTTGGTGATGGTGAAGACCGTGGCCAGGCCGGGCATCGGAGCGCCCCTGGCCAGGCCGAGGAGCTGGGCCAGGTGAGCGTAGGAGCGCCCGCGCTGGCGCAGCGAGTACTTGGAGACCATCTCGGTTTCGTCGAGCAGCACGACCCAGCCCGCGTAGCCAGCCGAGCGGAAGAAGCGCGTCAGGAACGCGAACCAGAGCAGCGGCGGCATCTTGTGGCCCCGCGAGACAGCGTAGGTGCGCGGCTCGCCGATGTCGCGCAGCGCGGCCTTGAGCTCGGGGACGGGCATCGGAGCGCCGGCCCACTCCTCGGCCACGCGCTTGCGCATCTCGGGGTCGCCCGACTTCTCAAAGAGAGTCAGCGTGGCGGCCAGGCGCGGCTCCAGGGCCTGGTCCGAGTGCGTCCAGTCCAGCAGCTCGCGGAAGCCCTGGGCGCGCTCGGTGTGGTAGGCGTGCGCGATCTCTTCCAGGGCCGGGCCGGTCTTGTCGGGCGCGACCGCCGAGGCAACGCAGGCGCGATACAGCTTGGCCGCGTCGTGCAGCGGCGTCTCCTTGTTCAAGACGACCGTCGAGCACACGAAGCGGTGCTCCAGGGCCAGGTGCCCGAAGTGCTCCAGCCAGTGCGACTTGCCGCTCCCGAAGTCGCCTTCGAGCAAGAGGCCCGAAGACGGCTGGCCCGAAGGTGCCTCGCCCGAGCCCCAGGAAAGCGCGGCGGCTTCGAGCAGGGCCTCGAACTTCTCGTCCACGTCGCTCTGGAGCGGTGGCAGGTGGCGCACCACGTCCCGGTTGGGCACGCCCGCGCGCAGGGCCTCGATCGCGCGCCGCCTCTCGACAATCGCCTTGTCCACAGCAGCCTCCCTATGCCTCAAGTACTTGCGCCCGCTTGCAGCGCGCCCGCAGCCGCGCCGTGATCGCCAGCCGCGCCATGATCGCCAGCCGCGCCGTGATCGCGGTTGTGATCGCCAGATGCGCCCAGGCGCACCATGGCGTTGAGCGGGTTGTCGCGCGTGCGGTCGTGCACCTCGTCCACGATGCGCATCTTGAGCGCGGTGTAGTTGTCCACGCTGCGCTTGGGATCGTCCAGCAGCCCCGGACCGGCCACGACCACCATCAGAAAATGCGCCGCCTGGTCCGTGTCGTCGATGAAGCCGCGCAGCACCTCGTAAGCGTCCAGCAGAGCCCCGCGCGTATAGCGCAGGCTGGGCTCACCTACGCCCTGCGCCTCGCCCGAAATGCTCGGCGTGCTCGAAGTAGAAGTACTTGCCGGGGTGCTGGGGGTGCTCAGGGTGCTGGGGGCGACGACGGCGTTCAGGTCGAGGATGAGTACCAGGCCCGGCGCGCCCGACTGCCGCAGCCAGCGCGACAGCGAGGCCAGCATCAGGCGCGCGTTGTGGCGCCCGACGCGCCCGTAGATCTGCACTTTCTTGAGCGCGGCCAGGGGAGTTTTCTCGCCGCGCAGCCAGCGCACGATGACCTCGGAATCGGTGGGCGAGACGTTCTGCGGGTTGACGATGCCCCAGCACAGCATGGCCATCGCGGTGCGGAACTCGCGGCTCAGGCCGTAGTTGCGCAGCACCGCGTTCTCGATCAGGCGGTTGACCTCGTTGAGCAGGTCGCGCCGGTGCCGCCCGTTCGCCTGCGCGACGGCTTCCAGGTCGTGCAGCTGAGCCGGGTCAGCCTGGATGCCGTTGCCCCAGAGCAGCAGGCTCAGCCGCCGCCGCGCCACGCCGTCCCAGTCGATCTGGCGCGCCACGGCGTGAAAAATCTGATCGACCATGTGCACGCGGGTGCGGGCCGCCTCCACGCGCGCCACCGCGTAGCCTCCGGCTCGCGCCTGAGACTCGACCGCCTGCGCCACGCCCCAAGTACTTGCGGCAGGCGCCACCGCGATCTTGACCGCAGCGCCCCCGCCCTCGATGAAGCCGTCCAGATACTCGCGCCTCAGCAGGCCGGCCCACTCGCTTAGCTCAACGCTCATCTGCTCTCCTCACGCTCCTGAGCGGCTGCCGGAGGTGTGAACTTGAGGGCGGCGTACTGCTTCTCGTAGCCGTCGCGGGTGACGAAGAAGAGGATCTTGGCGCTGCGCTCGCGGCTCACCGTGCTCGCGGGCAGGCTGAAGCGGAAGCCCTTCCTGCTCTCCTCGACTCCACTGGCGTCCAGCATATAGACATCGCGCGTGAAGTCGAGCAGCGTGTACTCGCCGGCGGAGCCCGGCAGCAGCGTCAGCACTTCGTAAATCTCGGTGAGAGGCAGGTCGATGTAATCCTCCAGCGCGCGCCTGGCGCGCACCAGCTCGTAGGCGCTCAGCAGGGTTTCGAGAAACTTCTCGGGCCGTGCCTTGGGCTCGCGGCTCTGCAGCCTGGCCAGCCGAGCGGCCAGAACCGGCGGGCGCAGATTAGTTTCAAGCGCCTTGTCGATGCGCACCGCAGCCATCTCCGGCTCGGCGCGCACCAGCACGGGGTAGCAGAAGATGATCCCGTCCCGCTCGCGCACCTTCGCCCCGGCTTTGCCCGCGGCCTCGGCGAGCTCGCTGAGGAAATCGCCGTTGCTGAGGTAGGCGCGGGCGTCGAATTCGAGCGGCCCGCACGCCTGGGCCCGCTCGGAAGCCGTCTCGCCGGCGGCTCGCGCCGACTGGCGCAGCTTTTCGATGTCGCGCAGGCTGCCCGCCGCCACCGCCTTCTGCAGCTTCTGCAGGGCCGCGACCTGCTTCTTCGCCGCCTCCAGCCAGGCCGCGACCGGGCCTTCGTATTCTCCCAGAGCCGAATCTAATCTCACGTCGCTCTCCCGCAAGTACTTGAAGTAGCTAACTTGGCGCGGTAGTATGGCACGATCGCCCGCCGCCAGTCCTTTGCAAGTCAGGCGCAAGTACTTGCATCGTTGCTCTGGGACCCGCGCCCGCCTCAGCGCCTCAAGATGGCGAGCGGTGAGAGGAAGTCGAGGGCGTCGGTGAGCTTGAAGCCGCGCCTGCGGGACGGGATGTACAGCACGTCCTCGGGCTGCAGCGTCGTGCCGCGCAGCGGAGCCGAAGCCGCGCCGCCCGCCTGCACCATGCTCTGCAGGTCGATAGGAATGGCCGTCTGCTGGCCGTTGACGGTGCGGATGATGTGCGCCTTGCTGAGGTCGGCGCCGCCCTCGCCCGCCCCGCTGGGGCCGCCGGCCTGCGCCAGGGCCTTGAAGACAGTGGC
>JAABUK010003598.1_pt1 | contig 26063 bp, 40 predicted proteins | sample 5559141 | NCBI WGS metagenome assembly JAABUK01 (sample SAMN10711869, study PRJNA513367) | rock metagenome | isolation source: Antarctica rocks | place: Antarctica: Victoria Land, Pudding Butte nord | collected 2016-01-03 | reverse complement strand
CCCAATCCCCCCAACAGCTTGTCCCCAATCCCCCAACAGCTTGTCCCCAATCCCCCCAACAGCTTGTCCCCAATCCCCCAACAGCTTGTCCCCAAATGCAATCCCCCAGCAGCATTCCTGCAATCCCCAGCATGCTGCGCAGCTTGTCCAGCAGCTTGTCATAAATTTGCAGCATGTCAATATTGACCATCAACAGTCATCAGCAGCTTGTGGTCAGGTCAGTGTTATCACTTACGACATGATGAAAGATTTTCTGTGATACTTTGGATCTCAGAGTGAAAGATGCATATGTTTGTGATGACGTGTGTTCTGGCTTAAACGCCTTTTAGACGCTCACGCCGTACACGGTATTGAGCAAACAGTACGAATCATCCTACAGGGAATTTCTGCAATATTTCTGCAGCCGCAGCATCAACCGCAGATAGATTTGCACTCGCAGACAACGCATATGGGCAAATACAGGTAAGAAGGTGGTAGCTGCGATGGAACATGTTGTGCAGGAGTTCACTGTCAGTAGCATATTCACAAGCCGCATAGCATGATCTGAATTGTAGAGAGGACTCCGCTAGATCACAAGAAAGGCCTGTCTGCTACAATGCCAAAGCCTATGGGACCACCAAAACATACTATAGTGAATTGCTCAAGCTTCAGACTTCAAGGGCAGAATGTCCACAAAACATTAGGTCAATGCAAGTTGCACTGGGTTGTCACACCAATTGCAAACATACATAGCAGGTGCCGAATTTGCAGCAGGACTGCTCTTGAATTCTGATACGAAGCCTGAAATGTGTTCAATACCACAACAAAGAGATAGCAGCAGCCTCATCATGCCAACTCAACATGTGGCTTGTGTTATTTATGCCAGGTGCGTCATAAGATCACCTTTCAGTCACGAGCATGTATCTCAGAACAACTGCATCTGGGGGATCCAGCTTTCTGTAGTAATTGGATATGGTCTCGCCAACTGCAAAGTTGAAAAGCCTATAGAAGCGGATAGCCTCTTCATTGTTTGTCTGAACATGGAGGTATGCCTCCTTGATATTGTCATCTTGCTTGGCTTCAAGCAGACACTTGTCTAGCAATCTGCTGCCTGCAACATATACCAATATGCAGCTTGCCAGCTCCAGGCATGATCTGTGAGGTGCACATCTCAGTTTGGATCATGAGCTGGCCCAAGTCACATCTTCTAAAGTAAGTGAATCGGCTGTTGTGTCCATGTGCATGCAGCAAATCACCTATTCTCATCCCTCTGTATGGAGCCAACACGCCAAGAGTGACAATGTACATCTTTGCTGTGTTGCCTGGATGTGCCTCAAGGCGGCATGCAATGGCGCCAATTAGGACATCATTGTGATATGCTGCACCATGCAGGAACTGTTTCTACTGTACTTGGTTGCCAGGGGATTCAGCACAGCTTGTGCTGCAGGAGGCATGAGAAACATGGCAAGCACCTAATTGACTGACTCCACCAGATGCGAGTATATCCTGGTATATACGATCCTGCATATCCAGTGACGGCAGATGACGCAAATTGCGACTTACAGAGTTGATGGGATGCAATAGCAAGATAAGCAGATCGTCTGAGTGACAATAATGGCAAGAGACGCGGATCACCTGGTAGTTTATAGGGAATATTGCCCTGTTCAAAATCTTCAGCTGTTCGATATTCTGTTTTCGGACCTCGTCGAACGTGATCTCGAGATCAGGCATAGGCACCGCAGGAGAGCAATGTAAGGACGCTGTGCTGAAAGTTTATGAATGCATACATAATCAATGTTAATGACCTCGCAGCCAGTGGTCCCATGCGCACCGCCGTATGAACAGCTGTCTTCAATTGCCAACTTTGTGTGTGTGTGCAGCGTTGACCGGTTGATCAAGCGGGGTGCAGGCTTGCAAGACCCTGCCAGAGGATTGTGCGGCAAGCATTGTGTTATTTCCAACGGCTGACGCGATTGTGCTCCAGGCGTATATGCACACGCGGTTCTCAGGTGCCCAGCAGTCCTGCTTCGGTCACAATCTAGGTCAACGCAAACTCGCACTGCTGACATACAGCGTCCGGCGTCAGTGCAATCCAGTATCTAGACCACTTAGCCTGGTTGTGAAGGCACAAGCGTCACCTCCAGAAGAACAGCAGGAAGAAGTGGGATATAAGGATACCTGGAGCGACGTGCAGTTTATCAACTTGTGTAGGAGGGCCTATGGCAACTTGGCAGGCTGGCAAAGTTCAAAGGACTGGAACGATGGTGAAACGACATATCAGGGAATGTTGGAGGTCTCAAGGGCCTTGATGAAGGTGATTCATGCTGTCTGTTAGCAAAACAAGCAAGTATGACCTGGCTAGTTGCATGCTGCAGTTCTGGCAAGACTCACAAGTCTGCTTGAGCAATGAGTCACAGGACCTGCAGCTAGAGGCGCACTATAGTCGCAATATAGATGACTGATGCAAGACTCTCCTTCTGGTGCCCTGCAGGGCAAATCTGCAAGCCAGCAAAGAGATGCTGTCATCAAGGGCTTCCCAAAGGTTCCCAGCTGGTTCCGGAGGATTTTCCCATATTCCAAATGGGGAGCTGAGCTGAATGCACGGATCACACCAGCCTTTTTTACATGGCTTGTGGGCCCAATGTACACAGAGATTGCGGATGTCAATGGAGTCCAGCAACGCAGCTCTGTACACATCAAGCGATGCAGGTGATGTCAGCTTGTCTATGCCTGCATACTGCATAGGATGATTGATGGTCAGCTTGTCTTGCGCTTGAGCATCTGCTGTGCAATCACACCAACCTTATCTCGGATGTCCAAGAGCTGGGCAGGAACCATGCAAGCCTAATTTGAACAGCCATATATGCAAATGATTGAGAAGGCAACAGCGCGCCTGCAAGCTTCGGGCATCTCAGATGCACATCATGAACATTTCTGTTGTACCAGGACACAGCAAAGTAAAAGCTGTAGTCCTCATTGGAGTTTCCATGCAGATACCTGGCAGAAAGTGGTTGCGTGGGCATGTGTGTAAACCTATGCAAGACACCGACGCAAACATTCTTCACTGAGGAGTTAGGCATGCCGCTGACAATGAAGCCCAACTTTGATGACTACAGCTGTGACATGATATTTGGGCAGATGCCTCCCAGTCTGGACACAGATGAGGTCAACTCCCAGGCTTGTTATGATGCTTGTCCACAAGGAAAAGCTGGCAATGGCAAATGTCATAAGTTGGGCTGATCACCACCGACAGATTTGGGATGATTCTGTTGACAGCAGGGTGGCAAATTATTGATTGGTTGAGATTGAGGCACCAGCAAGCTGCAGCACCAGTTTCGGCCAACATCGTGCACAGCATGCAAATTGGCTGTAAAATGATCTGCAAAGCAAGTTGCTTAGATGTGTGAGCAAGTCCTAGAGGCACGTGTACTAAGCCCAAATTACAGCCTGTGCACATGGTCGTGTAAATTAGTCCACCAAGACAACACCCGCTTTTCGCCAGTATGTGGCTGCTAACTGTCAGTCGCTGACAAGTCGTAGATGTATGACTGAAGATCCTTATCGATATTCCTTGGTAAAGACAATGGTGCCTGTTGTCCAGACCAGTTTTGGGTGTGCCAGTGAAGCTGATGTACATGTGTTGTTTGTTGCATGTGGCTCACTAATTACTGTTGATACAAAAGCAGCTGTTCTACAGAACATGAGTTTTGCGACACACAAGTGTCATATAAGAAACGGGGTCAGGGGTTCGACCGAAGCCTGATGGCAAGCAAACATTGAGCAAGCAATGCGTTCGATTACGATAATTGTACACAGCTACAGCCACCTGCAGTACCTAATCACCAGATCTTGACTCAATACTTGTACTCTTGAGGACAGATTCACTGATGTGAACATATGGTCTCAGCCTCCAACAAGCAGATCAAATTCATCCGGAGTCACCTCACAGAAGAAATCATGCCGCTTGCATGGAAGAGAGCACAGAAGTGCGGAGGATTCAGATGAGTAGCCAAGTCAGAGGCAAATCAACGCAGCGCCCGCGCATGCTGACTGTGCAGGCCTGCGACAGTCCAAAGGCCTTGCAACTTATGATGTGTATGTGATGAGGCAGCATATCCTGACCATGGGCCTGCTTGATGAGCCCCATGATCCTCCTGCTGTTGCCCAACAGATGTATCATACGCACACATGTGTCTTCACCAACCAGCTCAGCATGGCAGCAGAACTACTCATAGCCTTTCAAAGATCCATTCACATTCTGATGCAGTTCCTGCTTGGCCTTCCCATTCATCTCCCCATTGCTGTGCACTTCACCCAACTGCAAGCACTCCTCCACAGCCATCAAGGCATACTTGCAGTCCTCTGCGCTGACGTCAAAGTGAGTCACGGCCCTAACGCCCTTCAGGAACCCTGACATCAGCACGCCATGCCTTTCTCGAAGATTACGCAGGAAGACTGCTTTGTCAGGCGCTCCAGGCTTAAGCTGAAAGATAATGATGTTTGTCTCCACTGTATCCAGATTGATTGACACCAGAGGCAGCTTTGCTAGACCTGCAATGGAGCTGCATATATGATCATTCTGCCATTCAGTGCAAGCTGCATTAGCAGGTGCATGCAGGTATGGATGCGTCTGGAAGGACAGAGAGAAGGCCATTGTTACGCAATTACTCCCTCAAGACACAAGAGCAAAGCATCATGCAAGCTGAGAACAGAATGGACAGAAGCAATGCCTACTTTGGCAGCAAGAGGATATCGAGACAACATATATCTCAGCTGCAATTGTTCAGTTTGTTTGCGCCGCTTGTGGAGTGAGACCAAGCATCATGCAAGGTGCTGCTTGACAGCAGCAGAACAGCATGGTACCTTCTGCTAGGTTCCTTGCATTGGCATGGTCCTTTGGGAGCTGAGTCAGGGTCTCCTTCAAGGCCACCATGCCTGCACAATCAGGCAGTCATGTGTCACAAACATGTGAGGATAGCGCCCTGATTCACTACAGCATGACTACAGCAATTCCTTTGGTCCTTTCAGTCTGTCCTGGTTGGTCCTTTGTTGTCACTTGCACATTTAGTGCTTTGTGTATGTTGGTCTCCCAGTCATTGTCTGCTTGACTTCCCTGATGAGTCCTAAAATCAAGAATTGTAAATTGAACGATTGATTGATTGATTGATATGCTGAAACCATCAGGACCATCAGAACATCAGCACTGCAAAAGAACAGATCACAAAGCAATGCTGCTGTACAGTATTCAATGTGCACCCCTGTGCTGACCAGCAAGGCAAACACACAGCTGCACACGTTTCACAACGCAATGAGCGTCTGGCAGACATCAGCCATCCTGCACATACCATGTCATTGGCTTGAGGTAAGTCAGGCAAGCCACAAGCTCACATACCTTGCCAATGTACATAGACAAGGCAAAACAACTTTGCAAACGCAGACAAAGTCATCCCACTTGAGACGTAACAATACAAGACCGTCACCTGGAGCTGCAATGATGCCTGCTTGTCTCATGCCACCTCCTAGCATCTTTCTATACTTCCTCACCCTGACAATGAAATCCTTGGGCCCGGCTACCATGCTACCAATTGGTGCCCCCATACCCTGCACAAATTGGTCCTTACAATTTGATGATGACGATTTGATAATGACAAACTGATAATGACAATTTGATGATAATTGTAACTTTGATCGGCAGCCTTGCCAGGAGGATGGGTCCCTGCAACAAACTTCAGTCTACATGACAGCGCACATGCAGGTGAGACAGCGAGTAATGCTTGAGATCAAGCCAGTAATCGAATTCGTCTGCGTGACATCCTTGCCTGTGCAAGATTGCACGCATGCAAAGTAAGCCCACAAGATCAGGTTGCACATGTGCAATGCCAAGCGTAATGGCAACATTTGTGCAAGTATGCATGAAGATTCCAGCACAGACCTGGGCATCAGAAAGGCTATACACACATCCAAGCTCTGCACAGACAACAGCTTTGCACAGGTAACAACCCACAGGCACCCTGATCTAGATGCTTGAGAATTCATACCTTGGAAAGGCAGAACTGAATGGTTGTCACATGGGCAGCAATGCTGCCAACACTGACACCTAGGGCTTCAGCAGCATTGAAGACCCTAGCGCCATCCAAGTGCACAGGGATGCCCAGAGAGTCTGCCCACTTCTTGACTATTGCCATGTACTCCAGGGACAATACTGTGCCACCACACCGGTTATGGCTGCTTTCCAAGCAGACCAAGCCAGTGCGAGAGCAATGCGCATCATCAGGCCTGCATTTATGCAGGCAAAGTCAGCAACAGCAGGCATACAAACAGTATAATAGAGTTGTAATGAGCACACGCAGTGCTGTCTGATGTTGGACGTTGAAAAAATTGGCAATGCCAGCTGAGATTGGCAATGGGGACGGTTTGGAGCGTCACTTGTGCTACAGCAGCAATCAGCAGTGTGCAGCATGGCATAAGCAATCCATGCATGTGTGCAGAGACTCTGTCACAATCACATTTTGCAATACCTGACTGCTGCTTGAAGGTTCTTAAGGAGGATTTCTCCATTAGGCTCATTGTGCAGGACATGAAATGCGAGCCCCCCCAAGGCTGATATGCCACCTCCTTCGTAGTTATAGATGTGACAATTGTCACCGAGCAGTACCTGCAGCAGTGACCTGTATAGTAATGACCTGTATAGTAATGACCTGTATAGTAATGACCTGCATTATAATGATTTGTGCACATTGTGAACGCCTGCGCCTCCTGTTGAGGCCTTCAGCATTGCCCACTGCCAGTATGGCGAGGGGCGTATTTGCAAGCACCTTGCCCGTTTGCATTCCTTTTAGAGTGTCGCTTGCCTCAGTGCCTCTCTCTGGGCAGTGTGCCAGGACTGCACTTAAGTTGCCCATTGTCCCGGTGGGCACAAGCAGAGCAGCCTCCTTGCCCATGATCTTGGCAGCGTATTCCTGCAGCCTGTTTACAGTGGGGTCCTCTCCGTACACATCGTCTCCAACCTCAGCCTGAAGTTTCACAAAGGTGTTTAGTCTGATCCACAAGTACGGAGATCCGTGCCAGCCTGAATTGTTGCAAGTGCTGACCTCAAAAGCGGCTTGGCGCATAGCGTCGGTCGGCCTGGTGACAGTATCGCTCCGGAAGTCCAGCAAGCGACCACTATTGCGAGGGGTAGGGGGAGCCATCGCGTCGCTGGCTAGATAGGGCAGCAAACGAGTGCTGTGACTAGTTCAGGTGAAGTCAGTCCGGTTCGGGGTCTCTGACGCAGGGCACTTATGACGTACACTATGATCACTGCCGTGGTGGTCAATCTGCAACTTGCGGCAGAAATGCTGCGAGTTTAGCGCTATATCCACATGGTTGTCACCTCAAGGTGATGTCTATACCGTCACGAAACCTGGCCGTTTCGCAGAAGTCTGGCTACTCAGGTCGTTCGCGTGCGCCCTCGTCAAGGCAACGCATGCGGAACATGTGCTATGCTAGTAATCAGGGCCTATGGTCTCAGTCTCAGGGCACTTCTTGCACAACGCCCCTCAGGAGAAGACTCCCCAAATTTTATACAACATGCACTGAAAGTCTACTGAGCATGGCCATTCTTGCTTGGTGTACTTGTCACCTGTTCACAGTCCAAATGGTGACCGAACAATACTCAAAACAGTCCAGACCCTGGATTAGCTGAGCCAGTGACCCAATATGACTGAACATAGACAAACACAGGATGTGTCAACAGGCAACATAGTGCTGACAGTTCAATCACACATCATACTGTACAGTACGTGTACAACAAATACAGGCCTGATGCGTCTGTGACATGCTCAGGCTGACTCCAGCGATGTAGGAGAGAAGTCAATGCCGCGTATGCGCACCCACAGCCCCATCAGAAAGTCACCAGGGAACTGCTGCCGCACAGCACGCAGAGCTGCAACAAACTCTGAGCTGTGCTTGAATGCTGCACATATGTCAGACACAGCAAAGCTGCAATGGCACAAAGGCTGCACATAAGGCGGCTGTGGCAGCACTGCGAACAAAGCTGCCTGCTCGAGAGCTTGTCCTATGGTTTGAGAGGAGTGGCTGAGCTCCAGGTAGTATGCCTTGCGATCAGGAGAGTCTGCATATACACAGTCTCTAGTTACATTACATCAGTAGAAATGCAGATGTATAGGGCTGCAGAAAGCCTTGCCGTTGTGTGCCACGTGTTGGCAACTTGCTACAGAATCGACGCAGTGCCAGATGCTCGTGACATCACACTACACTGTCATGAGCATTGCACCAGCATTTGCACTTGGAAAACTAACAAATGCATTGCACCCATACAAGACAAGGAGCTGTGACTCCACCTTGCGACTCAGGCCTTTTGTGCAGGCAGAAGCTGAGCTGGTTGTCGAGGAAAAACGACCTGGCATCAGCATTGAGTGGCGATAGGCTGCATGGATTTGCTTGACTCAGGCACCAGTGGTAAGGCACTTCATGCATCTGAGACTGTTTGAAGACACTAATCAGTAAAGGCCGGGAGGCCATCTCAGTGTCTATGTGTCTCAGGAGGTATGGAAAAGCTGGCGCTGGTATGTGCTCTGGGTGGAACAGTGCTGCAAAAACTGGTGAGTCCTGGCTGATGTCTGCACTGGTCAGAACATCAAAGACCTGTTCCAAGAAACACATGCCAAAAGTGAGTCACCATGTAACTCTGGTTAGAGCTAACATAACCATGCTCACTTACAGGTTGAAACGCACAGCTTTATACGTACATACACAGATTTCTCAGAAAATGTATGACGACTCGATGACGTTTGTCAGAATGCAACACTTTGCTGTTTGCAGCTGGCTGGCAAAGAAACCTGCTGAGAAACCCAATATTGATCAACATTGACATTAATGCTTGGCGAGTACACCTGCGCTTGAGCAATGTACAGCAACCAAACAAGCTCACCTGGAGCTCTGAAAAGGCGCCACAGGTGGGGCTGTGCAGCATCTCGTTGAGTGTTTCCAGCTGACTGGCGTAGCTTGAGGGGGAACCACTGAACAAATGCTGAAGTACGATGGGCAAGACAGACACAAAGTCTTCCATCCATGGCAGCTGCACCAGGCGCTGCAGGGTCTGGTGTAGAGCATCTGTCCTTGTCAGTCGGCTGAGTAGCAGACTCAGCTGGGCCAACTGCCTTGCCGGAAGCGTTAAGCTGAGCAGGTATCTCACGCAGGCACTTTCCAAAAGCTCTACCTGAAAAGATGACATGTGTCGTGTGGGGCAGGTTCCACTTGATGGTGGCCATGCATTGCTGTTGATCGGCCGGCCAGAACAGTTTCAAACGTAGGATCGAGAGACATGCGAGGCCTGTGGAACAGCCGTGGGACTGGATTCGGTTTTGTAGATGGGCAACACTATTGGGCGGCAAGTGTTTTACCTGTATACTGTTGGCAAGTAGCAGCACAGCTTCCACATCCTCTGTCAGCTGCACAGACAAAGAATACAGCGCCTATACCAACTTATATACTGCAGCATGCGGTGTTCTCAGAGGCAGGACAACTTGTGAACCGGTGGTCATCAGATCTTGCTGCTGATGTCGAATGCTGGCCCAGTGAATGTCCGCAACAAGGCGAGGCGTTTCCACTCGGACTGTGTTCTCGAGCTGCTGGCTGTCTCCTGTAAGAGCCAAGTCATACATTTCAGGGTTCCGCTCGTTTGCTTGCCATATTTCCAATCCCAGTGGTGAAGAGCTCTGCTCTTTGAGAAGCACGGTAGCGGGTGGGGCCAGAAAGGCATCAAGCTCTAGCAGCATCTCTGGCGTGTCTTGTTGAAGCTGCGAAGGTTGTGGATCCACCATGTGTTCGCTGCCCCTCCGGGTACGCAGCCTTCTGATCGGCATCACCGCAAATTGAGCCGTGCGGCAACAAGTGAAGAACTTGCTCAGCTTGAACTTTAGGATGATAAATGATACTTCGCTCTCCCCATCCCCCGGGGGGAGTCCCCCCCTGTCATGGCCTCTTACCTTGGTGACATGAGACCCAGCTGGCTCCACTGAGACCACTGCACTAGTGGCAGGTGGCAGTGACTCATCGAGTGTTTCATTGTTTTCAGTCATCAAGTCAGGTGGTCACTGACTGAGGGCAGACACTGAGTCTGATAGATGCATCACCATATGGTTGAGACCCAAACCTGGTTCTCTAGGTGGTCCACCTAGAGAACAACGTGTTTGTCGTCACTGTTGTATGACAGCGGTTAAAGATGAGCAACATTTGCTTTCTGACTGCCCTTTTTACAGCAATGTTAGGGGTCAGCACTTTTCGTTATTTGGCCGACCTTTTTTGGGCAAGAAGGCCACTGGCCAATTGGCCAGTTGCAATCTGCTAAACTGCCGTATGTCAGCCATCCTTACTGCAGAAAGCACTTTCGTAGCTGGCACGAAAGCACTGTGATATGGGTATGAAACATCACCGCTTTTACATGGACCAGGTTGCTATGAAAACTGTTGAAACAAGGATGTCACGGCGGTCTTCGTGTAACCAGACAGAATCATTACAAGACTGTTCGACTTACCATTGTTGTTGCTACCTCTCTGTCATATAAGCCTAAACAGCTGACTGCGGGACGCTGCTATACGAAACTAGTCATAATAGAGACACATGACCCAACTATGACTAATCATTCCATGAATGACTTGACTGATTCAATCCAAGTGCTTGGCACATTTCATGAAATGTGATCAACACTCCCTCGCAGTCATGACATTCATGAATCATGCACAGCCCACACGCAGTCACATCTCCACATGAAAACAAAACCAATCATCGACATCAGTATTGGCATTGTGAGACAGCAGAATGCGAGCTGATCAAACATTGGTGAGGTAGCACGCACGCCCGAACAGACGTTGGCTATGCTTAGATTCCCGCTGCAAAGCAAGCATTGTGCTAGCATTGCGCTTGCAACGGTGAGCGCTAGCGCAACAAGGGAGACTTCCAGTTTGCAACGATTGAAGTTGTCTTTTGATGTAGCAGCTCGTTGTGCTGTGCAAACGCTGGTAACATGTGGAAAGCGGCCGTGGCACTCAGCTTGAGACCGCTCTGAGAAGCCATGCACATGAGGAAAGATAAAGTTGTTTGTCTCGTCAGCAGTGCAGCTGGTGTGGCAGCAATCGTGAGCTTGGCAAGCCTGTATCAACTGCGGCAGGTGGACCCTGCATTACACCTTGCTGCACAGCCCAAGTCATCCATCTGTACTTTGACTCAACAAGTAGCTTGTGAAGTCTTACGCCGTATGCCAGCCGGCACTGACCTATGTGTCTTGCTGCAGCGTTTGCAGGCAGAAAAGCATGGAGCTAGACAACAACTAGAGGCTGCTGATGAGGTACTGAATCAGGTTTTTCCTGACTATTACTCCACTCACCTGATGTCAACAATAGCCATCGACGGTTTAAACAGCCTCAAACCGGTTTTGCTGCCACAGGGTGCCGATCAAACCGCAGATGCAATTGCGCAGGCGCAGCTGCAGGTACGCACAAGTTACTATCGAAAGTCTTGTCACGTTCTGCGCAGAGTGCTGAGTGCCGGATGAAGCCCTTGCGTCTGTTTTGCTGCGCTGTCACAATGCAAAGATACCCTGAATAAGATTCTGTCTAACAAGACTGAAGTGAATTTTGCCAACTGTTCAGGACCGTGTCAGACACTTGGAGCTCCAGCTTGCACGGCATGCAGCAGACCTACATGACATGGCCACGCAGCTTGACACAGCAGTGGTTCAATGTAAGCTGCTGGCGTTTGCATGCTTTTCTTGAGTGCAAAGCTTCAGCTCACTCAGCATATGACTGAAGTTGGACGATGATTCTGTCCATTGCCATGTTGACTGCAACTTGCAAGGGCAATCTGTTCACCACCGTCAGCACAAACGCGCTGTGTCTGTGCTGTAGCTTCTGCTGGTATTCACGTTCGACCCTTGCATGCTTCTGCCTAGCAAGCAAAGCTGGCAGAGTCACCATCTGCCCTGCACCCATGCACAATGTTTGCTTTCTGGTCACTGTGTTCATACCAGGGCTCCTGGCGGCTTTGCAATCTAGTCACTGCATGTGCTGCATGTAGTAATTTGGCACATGTAATGTTATGTGCAGGCGGCGTGGCAGGTCAACAGGTAGAGACACTCTGTGAACACACCGCGGACCTGGAAGAGCAGATGGCCAAGACTTCTGCCGCCCTCCTGCAGGTCTGTCTCCGCTCTCTGCACGCATGACCCCCTGCACTACTCTCATTTGCATGCAATGCAGGCCATAGCACCCCACTCTCCTGTCACACATGCTGTGAGCACAGTGTGCTTTGGCTACATGCAATCTAGATTTTCAATAGAACAGGCTTGATTTGCATCGTGGCTTGAGATCGATGGCCCAGCCACACGGCTTCACTCTTGCCTGTCTGCTCTGCTTCTGCAGGCTGAACTGACTGCCAGTACAGCCAAAGCAGACAAGGAGCAGGCGATTGAGACCGCCAGCAGGCTGCACACTGAGCATTGCGCTGCACAGGAACTTCAAGCAGATGCTGTCGCCAGGTATGACAAAGCACATGCTTTGCAGGTGTTGTACGCTTTGCTTGGGTGTGTTGCAGTGATGCTAAACTGGCAGCTTCTACCATCTGCTGTTGTGTGTATTGCCTATCAACAGTGATGCAAATGGCAAATAGCCTGTATATCTTTGCTATCTTCTTTCTGCATGAATTTGGCACATGATATGATATGTACGTCAACATGACTGCAGTGCTGTCTGAGTTCACAAGGGTGAAACTCCTACGGTTCGGCAAGCATTTTTGATATGATGTGCCTGCGTCCAGGGAGCTTTCTGATGTAAGAGCTGCAAAGGTTGAAGCTACACTCCACAACTGGAAGCTGCAGCAGCAGTTGACAGCTGTCCAGGCTGAGCAGCAGGCCACCAGACAGCAGCTTGATGCTGCACAGTGTGAGTGTGCTGATCAGGAGCTCAAGGTAGGCCCTGGTGGTCCCTTGCTCAGGCAGAGTGTGTGCACTGCAGCTTTGCAATAAGACATGGACTAGTCACATCAGCTGAAGCAAATTTGACTGACTCACACATACCTTCAGCACGTTTGGGTGTGGTCACAAGCTAGCTGTTCTGGAGCTAGCATTGCTGCACAACGTGTACTTCTGCTGATGACAGGGCCGTGGATTTGATGCGTATGTCAATGCGTTGTTGAGCACAGCTGGTGGCGCAGGTCAATCAAGCCTTCTGAGCCATGTTGAGCAATAGCTTGCAGAGATGCTTTGATGCTGTGCATGGCATGAAATGACATCAGGCAGAGTGCAGTATCCTCATCAAGCTTTTGTTGTTACGTGCAGGTAGAGCAGCAGCTTGGTGCCCATGCTGCTGAGAAGCAGGAAATGCAAGCAAGGCTGACAGCCCTCCAGGTGGCAGAGACAACTGCTCTTGCCAGTCAAGAAAGGTATGTTTGTTTGAGAGCCGTGTCGTTTATGACTGCAGCGTGGGCTTCAGACAAATGTAAGGTTTAGGCCTGCAACACTTATGCTGCTCAAGTGCAACATCATAGGGGCACCTTGTCAAATGCCAGCACTGCTGATGGTGTTGACGAACACATACCATACCTGCTGGCATGGATGTACATGCACCTCTCTCTCTAGATGCATCAGCTAACTCTAGGGGAGTGCTATTGTCAGGCTGCGCATGGATGTGGAAAGGGAAGTAGCACACAGAGTTGCTGCTGTCAAGCTTGCACAGGAGCTGAGGCAACAGATCATAGCCCTGCAAACAGAGGAGGAGCAGGCAGCAGCAGCCTTGAAGCTTGAGTTCTCTAGCTATAAGCTTGAAGTGGGTCCCCTTGCCCTTCCCCTTCCCCTTCCCCTTCCCCTTCCCCTTGCCCTTGCATCATTGACCTGCAGCTTTGAGTTTCTTTCGGAAACTGCCTTTCCCTGCCCCTGCATCTTCTTCAAGACCTTAGCCAGGCACTGCTGTGTTGTGTGTCTGTGCTTTGCTGCGCTGCGCTGTGCTGTGCTGTGCCATCATTTGTCCAGCTCCTATATTGCCTAATTGCTTTGTCTCCCAGCTGCATGCCACCTGCAGCCCTGTTGAGTTGATGCAGCATTCTTGTAGGCTGAGCAGCAGTTGCGTGATGCTTCTGACAAGGAGGTGGACCTTGGCAAGCAAGTTGCGGCCCTACAGCAAGCCCAGACTGCTGCTGAGGCTGTGCAAACCAGGTGACCCCAACTTCATCATGCTGCCACATGCTGCAGTTATATTATATTACATTATATTATATTATGTTATGTTATGTTATGTTATGTTATGTTATGTTATGTTATGTTATGTTATGTTATGTTGTTAATATATTACATCACATCACATCACATTATATTACATTACATTATATTAAATTATACTACATATATTGTATCATTATTATGTAATTTTGTTACATCATATAACTTACATTATATTATTATATACTACTGTGCAGCCTGTAGCAGAAGACTGGTTGCAGCTGACCCCATTGCAGTTTGGTCAATTGTTAGCATTGCAGAAGCAGCAGTGATGAACCAACATGTTGCAAGTTTGTGCCCAAAATTCCAGCAGCCATTCATGCAATCCGCAATGCTCATTGCGTATGCTTTACTGCAGGCTCATGCAGGAGCTGGAAGATGAGAAGACTATATGTGCCCAAGCTGATGACAAGGCTCTGCAGCTGCAGCAGCAGCTTGCAAATGCCAATGTAGCCAAAATCACCTCAAAAGCAGAGGTCCTGCAGCTGCAGAAGCAGCTGACTGAGCAGACACACTCCAGGACTAGCGCTGAGGACAAGGTACTGCAGCTGCAGCAGCAGCTGACAGAGGACATCAAGGCAAGGGCTGGTCTTGGAGATGAGGTGGTGCAGCTAAAGCAGCAGCTGACAGACAAGAAGACAGCCAGGGCTGCAGCTGATGACAAAGCATCACAACTGCAGCAGCAGCTGACAGAGGATGGCAACGCAAGGGCTGGTCTTGGAGATGAGGTGGTGCAGCTCAAACAGCAGCTGACAGATGAGCAGTCAACCAGGGCTGCGGCTTATGACAAAGCATCACAGCTGCAGCAGCAGGTGACAGAGGACAGCCAGGCAAGAGCTGGGCTTGAAGATATGGTGGTGCAGCTCAAACAGCAGCTGACAGATGAACAGTCAACCAGGGCTGCGGCTTATGACAAAGCATCACAACTGCAGCAGCAGGTGACAGAGAACAGCCAGGCCAGGGCTGGTCTTGGAAATGAGGTGGAGCAGCTGCAGCAGCAGCTGACACATGAGAAGACAGCCAGGGCTGCAGCTGATGACAAAGCATCACACCTACACCAGCAGGTGGCAGCAGCTAGGCAAGCTGGGACAGACGCTGCTGACAAAGTGGCACAGCTGCAGCAGCAGCTGGCAAATGAGCAGACAGCCAGATTCAGTGCTGTTGAAGTCTCGCAGCTGCAGCAGCTGCTGGCAGACGCCCAGGCAGCCAGGACCAGTGCTGGTGACAAACCGGTGCAGCTGCAGCAGCAGCTGACTGAGGCACAAATTGCATCTGAGGCAGCTAACTCAGAGGCCGCCACACGCTTGGAGCAGAACAGCTCGCTGCAGGTCAGTACACATGGCAATATTCGATCACTGAAGCCATGCTACTGTGTGACATTTGAGTGCATAGATATAGAAAATGGTGAACGCGTATCATCCCATTTTGCTTGCATGGTCTTTGGGTGGTCAATGCTCCATCTCATGTGTTCACTCTGGTGCTGAATTTGTGTGTCGTCTTGCTACCTAAACCTGTGGTGCGCTTGGCCTCAGGCATTGTGCTGATTGCTGCAGGCTGGGAATGCAACCCTTGATGCCAGGGTGCATCAGCTTGAGCAGCAGCTGCAGGAAGAGCAGAGCAGCCAGCAGCAATCCCTGGCTGCAGCCCAGCAACAATGCCAGGCTACCTTCCAAGCTCAGATGGACGAGCAGAAGCTGTCTCATGAGCAGAAGCTGGCAGACTGCCGCCAGGACTCTGACTCAGAGCTCCAGCAATGCCGTGCACAACATCAAGTGGAGCTTGCCAGCTTCAAGGAGCAGCATGACTCTCAGGCTGCAGCCTCATACAATCAACATCAAGCAGAGGTTGCAGATCTGCAGCGTCAGCGTGCTGAGGAGCTGGATGCAGCAATGAAGGCGCATGCTGCAGAGCTGGCTGCGGCTGTTCAGGGACAGAAGCAATCTGTTGGGGACCTGGGATTTGGTGCTTTGGGACTTGGGGGGTGTGGAGGGGCAGTGATGCAGGGCAGTGGTGCTAGTGGGTCGGCACGCAGAGGCCCTAAGCGCCCACGGGTGAGCAACTCCTAATCTGGGTTTATGTGTGCTCCATTTGCAGGCCTGTTGGCTTGCCTGGACCTCTGGTGGTAGCTTGAGTCATGGTCTCAGCTTGTGTTCCTGCGCCTTCTACAACTCTTGCTTCATGTTGGCTTATAGCATACATGCTGGGCAGTATGTACAGCCCGCTAACCAGATGAGCGCCGTTCTCAGTCTGTATCGGTTATAGGCAAATGATCATCAAGGAATGCCCCACTCTGAATTTGAAAACCGCCCATCAGGCTTTTACCTTGTTGAAAACCCAAAATTGGGCAGAATTGCCTCAATCAATCCAGGCAAGTCCATACCTGCATGTCCCTTACTTCCAGAAAACCCATCAAACTGACATGTTGCTGCCACCCTATTTGCAGGTTGAAGCAACCAGCTCGGCTGCAGCATGCTCTGATGATGATTCATCAGATGTGGACATGGGTGGCAGCAACCCAAGCCTGGTGCAGCCAGCACAAGCCTTCCCAGCACCTCCCTCCTGTGGCGGCCCATCATCTGTGCAGCCTCATGCCGCAGCGGCTCAGCGTGCACAGCATGCAGCCTTGCAGGATACCTGCTCGCACCTTTCTGGCCTCAGCATGTCGTCAGAACAGAGCCATGCTGTTGCTCAGGTGAATTTGGCTGAGCCTGATTGTGTAGAACAGCAATGCTGCTTGATGTCAATTCATTGAGCAACTGTCCAGTGGTGGTGTTCAATTTTTTAATGCTGGCACAAGCTTTCTGAGGTTTGGAGGTCTCAGCCTTGCTGTCATATTGCTCTATCAGATCATTGACAAGCAACAAATGGACCAACCCTGTGTAGCACAACACAACAGACAGCACTTGCAGGAATGCCCTAGTCGTTGCAAAGGCCACAAAGCTGTGACAGCTGATGTATGTTGATTGGATGCAGTTGGCAGCGCCAGACTTTGAAGGCCGCCTCAGACAAAGGCACCACCCTCAAGGGCCCTTTGAGATGGTGGCAGCAGACTTCAACAGGGCTGCTGGCTGCCGTGGGGTGTACCGAGGCTTCAAGGATGTCGCCCTGAGGCAGATGGCAAAAGGAGACCTCAGCTCGGTGCTCTAGCAAGTCACTGCATCCTGCTACTGATCATGTGCAAGCACCTCATCATCTTTTGCTTCAGTGGTCACCTGCAAGCCCTTTGTCATGCATCGCTGAGACATTTGGGCCACATAGTTGCAGTGTCTTCAGACAGCTGAAGTACCCCCTGCCTGGTGACAAGCTTGCAAAACACAAGTGATCTCATATGCGCCTTGCCAGTGATGCTTCATCATGTCTGACACTCACTCTGCCATGGCTGGTCTGCTGCAGCTATGAGCAGCAGTTTTAGGGCAGCTGGCGGGCTGTTGCGGTCAAGATCTTTCCACAGAAGCACAGGAAGCATGGAGACAGGGAGGTAGCTGGTCTGGATGCTGCTCGTGGCCTGCCTCATTCCCTCCAGATGGTGGAGTACTTCGGCTTTACCCCTGGCGCTGTTACACACGAGAGCCTGTACATCATCACCGAGTGAGTCCTTCTGCTGCAGTGGGCTGTGCCTTACTGGCTCCCTGCTGCATGTCTAGCAGGATTGGTCTGGTAGCATGGCAGCGCAAGACCGGTGTCACATGCTCTGCAGCGTGTTTTGCCTTGTAGTTTCTAGTTTGGTCTAGCGTATAGCTCTGGTCTGCATCGGTCTGGCAGCATGGAAGTCATTGGCCTGGCAAGCTTAGGCTGTACAACACATGGATGCATGATATGTTGAAAGAACGCTTGGAGATTGTAGTGCAAGCCTTGCAACTTGATAGTGTCTGAGGCACTCAGGCTGTAAATTGTGCAAGCTTGGTCTTTATGCCCATGTTATGCGTATCACAAGCTCTTGATGCGCTATCAATCCCTTGCAGCCTTGCAAAAGACAGCGCACGGCTGTGTTTTCAACACAACAAAAGTTGCATTCAGAAGCACATGACTGCTAGGACAATGTTTCCCCCAGAGCAGGTGTGACAGACATGCCATTGCTTTCTGCAGGTATGCGCTCGGAGAAGACTTGATCGATCTGTTTGAGCGTCTGCGCAAGCAGGCAGGCTGGATTGAGCAGATGATGATGCCTACAGTGAAGATCATCATGAGGCAGACTCTTGAGGTGGGCACTGCTCCCTCATGCTCAACCCTGTTGACCGGCTGCTTGGTCTGCGGGAGCCATGCACTCTGTGCATAGCAAGTGAATGTTTTGTTTTGGAAACTGCGCTGCTCTCAGGAGTCTGACAAGGACCACATGACACTGTGCACTACACAAGCAGAGCTGCTTGAGCCACTAACAGTGTGAGTGTGCAAAACACATGCAGGGAGTGCGTGAGCTGCATGCTCGTGGCTGGTGCCACAGTGACCTGAAGTTGGACAACATCAAGGCCCTTTCGGGGCCAGGGCCACTGGACTTCTGGGTCATCATCATCGACTTTGGAGGAGCTCAGCACATTAGAGATGGTGAGCCTTTGTTATGTGTGAGTGCACACGTGGCATGGATTGTTGCATACAGATCCCTCCTGCAAAGCAAGAGCAAGTGCCTGAGAATTCTTGACTTTGCCCAAGTCCCCTTTGTGTGCCCCTTTGCTTTGTGTGTGCTGATCCACAGTGCGTCTGTCAGGATGTCATGCGTCTGTCCACGCCATATGCGACTGCTGTTTATCACATCCAGCAAACCAAGAGACCTGCTTCCATGCTGTGCCATTATCTCACTTGGGGCATTGTCTCACTGCAGTCAAGGGTGTACAAGCCAGCTGCTTCAACATGAGCCCAGAGGTGATAGCAAGGTGGAACGGCAACACCTACCCCCCTGGATCGCAGCCAGAAGCGGACATGCTGTCGTTAGACATCTGGACTCTGGCCTGTGGCTTGGCATGGCTGACCACTACCTGGTACCCCTTTGACTTCCCGGGAGCAGAGGCCCTGAAAGACCACCCTCCGCATGAGGAGGTCAAGCAAGCCTCAATGGTGCAGCAGATATGGGTAGGTCCTCGCTTGTGTGAATGGTTGACCCTAGCTGGCAAGAAGCACTTCTGCTCCAACGAAACTCAGCATGGCTTGCCTGAACCTGACCTCAGTGTTGGCTGTCCATGTAATGCCAGCTCTTGATGCCAACTACTAGGCCTGTGCAACTCCATAGAGCTGATGCGTAAGCAAACCATTGATAAAGCGGTTGTTCTTTTTGCGTCGCTCTCACCTATGCAGCAACCATGAAGCTTGGCTTGTGACGAACACATTGGTTGCAGTTGAGCTGCTGTCGCCATCCAAAATCCACTTGATGCTGATGCAGGCCAGAAGCCATGCTGCTGGCAGTGGTGCTGAGGAGAGCCTGCCCTTGCCCCTCAAGCTGATTGCAGATATGGCTAACAGCGACAGCCAGTATGCAGACTTATGGCATCTGTTGCGTCACATGCTGCACCCACTCCAGGCAGAGAGGGCCACTGTCAGTCAGGTCATTACCTCGAAATTTATTGCCTCTTGAGTCCACACCAGCAGGCAGATGCAGGCAGGGGGTACAAAAGCATCATGGCCCAAGGGGCCCATGCATATGTTGGACACATTGGCTGCCAGGGTCTGCACACAGTGCAGGTGGACTCAGCATGCAGCACTGTCAATTGGTACTGCGCATTTCTGGTCTTGGCTGTCGATCGTCGTACCTGTTGCTCTACACAACAGTATTTTCAAAACTGTGTGTACTGGGCATGTTCTTATTTTACTTGCATTTGTGCTACTTCCCTGTTGCGTAGCCTTCTGTGCATTGTCCTTCAGCACTTAGACAACTTGATGAACGCCACTGCCTTTTTCCATTTGTCACATGTTTGAAGCTCTATGTTGGCTCCACTGACTGGCAGCAAATATTGCCTCAGGAACATGAGCAAAATTTAAGTGATCGGCTGTGCCAAACTTTTGTAAGACACAGTGTGTCCGATGCAATACCCCTATGATCCAGGCACTTTACCGAGCTCTGCAAATTAGTGTATCCTTGGGAAAGTGTACCTGAGATCCACTCTATCAAGGAAAATTTTTCAAGACAATGCACCAGCTCGCCACCCCCCTGCTGAACTTCTTGCAGCCCACTCTCCGAACTTTGGCTGGCCCCGATGCTGCCTCATATGAGCTGCTGCGAATGTTTGTGGCCAGATCTCAGAAAGGCTCTGGAGATGGCCTACTGGCTTCAGTCAAGGAAGAGGGGCTCCACAGTCTTTTCGATCTGGAAAAGCCCACATTCTTCGAGACAGCTGATGGACTGCAATTTTGCTTCAGTCGCTGTTACCATAGCCCAGGTATGTCATAATGATCAACATGCACACGCATGTCTGATGCAGACGTGCTTTGATGCATACAGTGCAAGGCTTGTCTGGGTAAGTTTGCCAGAACATGTTGTATGTCGATGAAGTACCATAGCTGCATGATGTTGCTGAAGATCTGAACAGCTTGTCACTGCTGAAGCCGTAGAAGCATACCCCAGGCAGTTGCAGTATCCTGTACTGTTCAGTGCCATGTACATGTTTCATACAGCTCAGCTTGCAAGTGGGTTGACATAGCGTGGTGGTACAGATGGACCATATAAGGATGACTACAGCCTCAGGCTGAGGAAGCCAAGCAGTCTCCATCTTGGGCAGCTGGTGGAAGAGTTTTGCTTATTCACAGTGCGTACAAGAGGACCTTTCATGATACCTGCCATCCATGAAGTTGTTGAGCCTTCTTGCAAGCAGTATGAGTGTGCATACACAGGTAATGGCATCAGCATTGCAGACATACTGAAAAGTGAATGCCAAGGTACAGCTCCGGAGCACAACTTATATGGCCAAAAGTTTTGTTTGGGTCTTTGGATCAAACGGCGCACTTTGAAGATGGGTCATACAGTTGAATGATGATGATGATGAGCAACCTTTTTTGTTGACCACTCATTCAACAGCAATAAGTTGGACTTGTCTTGAACAATCCTGCAAGGGGTCTGATGGCAAGTTTTAAGACAGTGTCAGCCCCACTGCCTCAGTTTCTGGGCTTAGGGGCACCTTTTCATGAGTCCTGTCAGGTGATATGATGATCTTGTGTACACACATGGAGTGACATGTCGGGTGACAGCAACGAGGTTGCACAGCACAGCATCAATCACAAAACAGCCACCAGGTTGCGCAGCATCAAGTCATAGCTGTACTTGGGTACGATAGTGCTGGTCACAAGTTTCCATAAGAAGTATATTTTTTGCTGTCCCAACACAAATGGCTGCTAATCAGCGAAAGCGCAAATGTTTACATCACCCTCCATACCATAGATCTGCCATAAAACTCTTGCAAAATCTCAAGAATCCAAAGATTAAAAGAGCAGATGGACACCTCGAGCACATGCATGTACTTTGCTTTGAAATGAGGTTCACATAAATGCTGACCGGAACTTGAACGAATTGCAACACTCTTCTTAAAAAGTAAGCGTGCAAACCGAAGTTTGCAATCGTTGAAGTTGGCTGTAAGTATTGACAAACGCATATGCTACATCTGACATGGAGAGCATACCCAACTACAAGATTGGCTCACATCCACTCCAATGAACAGTGGCCTCAGGCCACTTTGTGTGCAACACATGTTCCAAGGGCGGTACCAAGCTATCACTGGCAGTAGTACCCTTTTGCTGCATTTTACCAGTTTGATCATGTTTGGCAATGCCATTTGGCTGCAGTGCCTTCGACACTGTCAGCTTGATGGGCTGTTCTTGATTGGCAAGGCCATCATAGTACATCAGTGTGAAGTCAGAATCTGATGAAGCTGTGCCTAATGCATCACTATTGTGACTAAGCAGCTGGTACAGTATGGTGAAGTGGCTTTCTGAACACACAACCCAGATGGGCAAAGCTGGGTCCTTGAGATGACTGCACAGAAGAAAACACATCGTATAATTCAGAGTATGCATAGTCTGCAATCACACTGTTGTACCAATATTTTGACTCGCCCAAGACACATGATGATGCAATGCCAACACAGCAGTGCACACAAGCTGCAACTCAGCAATCTAGTCACTTTCACTGCACATGCACGACAACATGCGTTTCCAGCTGTGATCTTTGCATCTTGAGATTGTCAAGATCCTGAGAAAGAAGCCATCACCTGCCAACCTGGGTATAGCCAAACCACTCAAACAGGGACAGGAAGCCAAGACGTGAGCGCTGCTGCACACCCTGGCACATCTTGCCGGCTACGTCCTTGTTGTCATTGAAGCAGTTTGTGACAGCGTGCCCAGTCAAGACTAGGTTGACCAAGTCTTGACTGCAATAGCCATGTGCAGCTACCAAACAGGTGTCTGGCTCATCCATATCAGCCTTGGTCTGCCTGGTCAATTGCACATGGGATCTTCTGAATGAGTCACATGTGATTTGTGTGACAGAGCCAACCTCCTTGAGCAGATGTGCCATATATGCGTTGATGGTGATTCTTGTCATTGTGGTCATGTGAAAGTGTCGGAATGTTTGGAAGTGGTAACAGGTAGCACGGTATAATACTTGGCTTCTCATCAAATTGACGCCGAAAGGCGTAGTCTTTTCTGGATTTTTTTTTCTTTCTAACAGGTTGCCAAGAAGAATGCATCAGCAACAAATTTGATAGAAATGCTGGCTGAATCATGTAGAGTCCAGTCACGATCGAACCAGAGCACGTGTACATCTGCAATGCTGTATAGCTCACAAGCTGTCAACAAGGGGTCTGGCAAATAAGGGGTCTGGCAAATAAGGGGTCTGGCAGCATGGCTTGATGGGGCTCACCTAATGCCATGTGTCAGCAGCAATGAGAAGAGGAGTAGCAGCAGGCCGTAGCCATGGGGCTCTTGGAACTGCCCCAGTTGGCTCTGAAATGCAGCTTCCACCTCAGCTCTGCTCTTGCAAGGCAGCTGAGCAGCTGACTGGCAGAGTTGGTCGAAGGTGAGACCTGAGGTGCTGGCTTGCTTGCAGCAGACCACGCTTGCTGACTCACCGTCTGACGCCTGCAGCAACAACATATGCTTCAATCGGGCTTCTTGCGCCAAAAGCCAATCTTGATTTGTGCAGACTAGCACTGTTGCAACATGCATGCGCGCTGCCTTTGGACTGCCGTCGGACTGCCTTTGGACAGGGACAGACAAAGGCAGGTTTATCACAGCAGGTGGCACAACATGTCTGACCTGCCAGACTGCAGATGTCAAAGCTGCTGCAAGCACATCCCTCTGTTGCTGTGCTGAGGGAGATGAGCTGTCAACTTGTTGGTTGTCCATCACAGCTGCAAAGACATGCGCCTGCACACCACAAAGCTGCTCAGATCAAACTCAAACCATGACCTGTGTTATCAAATGTGTAAAAGACCTTGATGCCAGCCAGCACAGAGCAGACCTGGTTGCTCTGCTCTCTTGCAGCAAGGGTAAGCTGAAACCAGAGGCCTGCAAAGGGCCTATCTGTGCCCTATCTGAACAAGAGTGAGGTATGTCACAATTTACCATGCCGCAAACCCGCAATGATTTGCCACCCGATGGCTACCTTGTGAGGTACTGCAAAGAGAGTACCTGCATTGCTGCAAGTAGGCCACAAGGCCCACCCTGACGCTGCGTCAGCCCAAACAGTAACTCTGGCCTTTCACAGAAGAAGAAGCCTTGCTTCCAGGCAGGCCAGGGTAAGTGGCTGCTGCAATCCTCCTCACCAAAAAGTAAATGCTGCATTGCCAGCATCTGCCACGCAGGATTCAGAACGTAAGACATCAGTAACTCCCATGTCGTGACATGCTTGATTGATGCCATGACATGATGTTTGTCGTTTGTGCAAGCACTCTGCAGCATTCTTCCTAGCTTGCACACAAGCGGTTCACACAGACATCAGCTGACGCCTTGCCTTTCTGTTGTACTATCACACACCTTGCAGCACAGCTGACACAGCCATGCCAAACAATAACAGGGGACTCACTCAGGCAATGTGTCATGAGGTGCTGTGATCTGCACAAGTGCGAAGTCAGATAAGGTGCAAGTACCCAGCCTGATTGGCAATCAACAACAGCAAGCCTTGAAGTATGTGACGCCACTGGTTACTGCTTCAAACGGTGGCGTTTCATGCATCAGAAGCAGCATATAATACCTCATGACGTGTTACTGAAAGCTGCATTGTGTGGTACTGCTTGGATCCTTGAGTCATGTCTGGAGAAAGCTGACTGGTCGGCCAAGACCGGTGTGATGACGCCCTTTCTGCAAATCCCAAGTCCAGCAACTCATCCTCGAGGTCTTGCACAATGAGGTCGCCGTGATGCTGCAGCTGCAGTGAAGTCGATTGAGCAGCAGGTCTTGACACCTACATCATGAGCCAGCGGAGTCAATTTTCAGGGCTGCAAGGGAAGTACCTGCTTCAAAAGCCACAGCTGCCATATTTCTATAGTTTCAGGTGAAGTAGTTTTGATGCGTCACAAACCATTCGCAGGCTCCAGTGTTTGCACCACAAAACTGCAGACGGGTATGTCATATACAGACAAGCACAAGGCTACTGGGCTGAGCATGAGCATAGAGTCTCAATGCACCTCTTGTTCATGGCCTGGGACATTGTGTGATACTTGGACAGCTTCTTGGCTGAAGCTGCCAGCACCGTTCTGCTCTGACTGTGCTGCTGCATGAGGAAAGATAGCAGCTGGCATACTACGTATTGTTTTTGCCTGATCCTGTACCAGCTGCTCTGCATTGCAGCCCTGGGAAGCATAGTGGTGCGACAGCAGACTATGCGGCTGTGCTGTATGCTTTGGAAGTTGTACTGCAGTGCAGTTGTTGTTGAGGGCAATGTGCTCTTTCCCAGCGTCAAGTTTGAGCTGCTGGTACAACACCCACAGTTCCAGGGTTGCTGTGCCCTGTGGTTTGTTGACCTTTACAGGCAATCTTTCCAATCCTAAGCCTTTGCGGAGTGCACTTCTTGAAGCAACTGAACCTGGGCCTCTTGGCTGCAAGCAAATCAACCGTCAGCTGCAGCAGCCCATGGTCATACTGAGTTGCAATAGCTCTCACCTTCTCACAGTCAAAGGCCTTCAGCGTGCCTGTCAAGCTGTTTCTGGTCAAGTACTCCCTGACCAAGCCCTGCATGATCCTCATACAAGTGAATTGCAGCGTGAATGTCGTGACAGCCACTTGCATTTGCCGATTTACCTCAACAAGATCGTCAACGTCGAAAGGTCGATCACTCAGTGATTGCATTTATGGTCTGGACAATGCCCAAGCATTCAGGCTGCACTTGTCGCAGAGGAGTGTAAAGCCAAGCTTTTGCAGCTCGGCCCTACCAGGTAAGCTTAGGTCGGTGCCGACAGCCAACAACAACGACGCCTGTTTTCAGGAGACTAGTGCTAAGGCTGCGCGCTCTACCATACCTCTTCCTCGTTAACAGTTTCCTTTCCTGGTCCTCACCTGCTGCAATATACTAAACTCCTTCAGCAGCTACTGATGTGATAGAGGAAATGAATGTGTCACACAGCATATGGAATTGCCTACGTGCAAGGCCAGCACAATTGTCAGGCCTCTCACATGCAACAAATGATACTTCTGCATTCTGGTAGCTTGATTCTCCTTGATCAAAATCAGCAGTGGTGCCACCATGCAGCCCATTTTTTTGATGTGAACTGCCATGTAAGTTCGCATTTAATGCTATGGGATTGCTTGCGTCAGTAGCCGGTTTCTTTGTCGACCACATTGAACAGCTCCTTGCCCTCAACATACAGCTTTGCTAGCTCTGTGAACTGCTGAATAGCTTCTG
>JAABUK010003596.1_pt1 | contig 26077 bp, 30 predicted proteins | sample 5559141 | NCBI WGS metagenome assembly JAABUK01 (sample SAMN10711869, study PRJNA513367) | rock metagenome | isolation source: Antarctica rocks | place: Antarctica: Victoria Land, Pudding Butte nord | collected 2016-01-03 | reverse complement strand
GGGGGGGGGGGGGGGGGGGGGGGGGGGGGGGGGGTGGGGGGGGGGGGGGGGGGGGGGGGGGGGGGGGGGGGGGGGGGGGGGGGGGGTGGGGGGTGGGGTTGTTTGGGGGGTGAGAGTTAGATGGTAGATTATGAGATGGTTTGAGGGATAGTAGTGGTGGAAGATCTGGTATTGGTAATGAAGGTGAGACATTGGTGCACAAGGGAAGCTCGCCAATATATGTCTATGACATCTATAGTTTCTAATGTACAGAGATAGTGTGCAGCGAAAAGGACGAGCTGTTTCGATTTTCCAACCAGCCACCGGTCATGCAAACGACGCCTTATCAATGATATCGCTAAATTGCAACGGCGAGAATGTTGGTAGATGATTGGAGATCGGGTTGTCTACATCATGGACATGAGTGAATTCTGGGCATAAGCCTGTCGTGGGTGTTGAGTCAGTGATTGAATTAGAGTGAACGAACGAAGAGTAGACTTACCATGGGTTTGATATCAGGATGCGGTACGGCATCAAATTTATGGAAGTCCAGCTTATATTCAGGTCCGATATTGATATATGCGCCCTTGTTCTCCGTACTATCGCAGTATTTTGGCGCGGAGAAGACAGTGATGCAACGTCCGTCATGCTCCACCTCATATCCTTCCATGCGCACCTCGTGACTTCTAATCACTGCTTCTAGCCCATTGTTCTCACAAAATCTCTTTGTGACATCGGGACCAAATTGCAGACCAACACCACGTTTGCTAGGCCCTCTACCAGGCATGGGCTGGGGATCCGTCCAGAGCATCTCCATCATCAGGCCTGCTTGACCGGGCTGCCGTTGCTTATGTCGATTGAGCTTCCTGACGTCATTGAGCGTGATCTTGTCGTCCGAGAAAAGGCCGCCGTGGAGAGTGAAGTACTTTTTGCCGATGAGCGTAGCAAGTGGGAGAGCGGAGAAGGATTCGGAGAATAATTTGAAAACTCGCTCAGTATATTTGGCTTTACATTCGCCCTCGAAGCCGTAGACTCGGTTCATATCGTCCGTCTCGTGATTACCCCGGTTCAAGAAAAAGGCGTTGGGCCGGAGCCATTTGTATGCATAGAGGAGAAGAGCAATTTCGGTGGACCAAGAGCCCCGGTCGACAAAATCTCCGTTGAAGAGGTAGTAGTGTGAGTCCGTTGGGAATCCGTTTAGTCTGAAAAGTTCCATAAGATCGAAGAATTGGCCATGTGTATCCCCGCAGACGGTCAATTTGTGATCGTGCTGCACTTCCATCTCCACCATGGTTGGCTCATCATAGACGATGTTCCTGACAGCTGCTACAATCTGGTAGACGTATTTTCGGTGCAGCTTCTTTCCACTCTTGAATCTCGAGATCATATCATCTATAAATTCTTGTGTCATCTCTTTCCCCAGCTCGGCTCCGTCATATTTCGAGTCTACTGTGATAGAATCTATGTCCAGTCCTTCGAATGCCGAAGGTTCGTCATCAACTTCTATGGCGCGCAGAAATTCCATATGCTTCATTGCTTTCTCGCATTCTGCCAGCCTGAGTTTCGCATCTGCATTCTTAGGCTCTAACCTTACAACCGTTTTGAAATCTCTCAACGCATCCCGAGATTGAAGTATGGCGGTATTGGCGACTGCTCTTCGGTAATATGCCTAGCAGCAGTCAGGAAAATATCTCTCGGTATCAACTATCGAGCAACCTTGGTGTATTTCGAGTCGAGCTCAATAGCTTTGGTGGCATCGGCAATAGCGTAGCCATATTGTTCCAGCTTGATATTAGCCTATAGAAACAAGTATGTCAGCGAGGAACCCTCAATCAAGTTTTCAATGAGATAGAATGACCTGGGCTCTGTTGCAGTAATATGTTGAGTCTTGATCATACAGATCTATAGCTTTTGTGTAGAAATCAATGGCGTTTAGCCATTCATGATTAGATACACACTTGTTGCCTTTTGCTTTGAGTTCACTCGCTTCTTGGGGAGGCGCCATGGTGATAGAAGATACGAATATGAACAATAGGTCTACAGACTCAAAACAGGAAGCTCTCTATCCAAAGTGAATAAATTATTGTAGTAGTAAAGAAAGAACAAGTGTGATGGCCGAAGGATAACGGTTCTCTGCGAATCGGAACAGGGTCGGGATCTGCAACGGTTCTTGGCCGACATGCGCCAAGCCTCCTGTTGCGGACTACTGTACTCGTGCTGCTCTCTATTCGTTCAACTTGTTACCTTTCATTTTGTACATATACACAATTCGAACCAAATTAATTAGCTGCTACTTTGTTGTAGAGAGAATGACTTCATTCGTTCCTACCAACCAGCAACGGTATCTACGTGCATGCATGGTCTGCTCAATAGTCCAAACTCATAGCGTGAGACTAGTGCCCAAGCACTTCATATTCCCTCCCAGCTTCAGAACGTCCTGTATCACGGTTCTTTGAAGACCCTGCTGAGACTGCTTACCTAGCGCTTCTTACGAGACGGATGTCCCAATTGCGAATCGTTCCTTGGCCTCGCCAACTCCACAGACGCAGTCCAAGAATGCACATCCCAAGTCTTCGAAGGCTTAGTCACAGTTGCAGATACGAAAAGCAGCTGGGTGGCTAGATGGCAGAGATTGGATGGATATATACCAGGTGTTTATGCCGTCAAGGTTGTTGGAACGGTGAGTACTTACATCGACCATTTCGATTACTCGGAGGTGACGGATGTATGTTCGACACCCGCCATTCATGGGCAGGGCAGGGGGTTCTGTGTCGTCTGAGGACCTGGCTAGCGCAATTTTGGGGCCAATCACTCACTAAATCTGATTTTGCAGTTGCCGGACGATGTGAGGCAGAATCTAGAGGACGCTGGGGCGAGATACATTCCGTAAGCATTGAGCACCTTCAAAATGTTGTATAAGAGCTAAATCAGGTACAGGAGAGACGGTACAGCCGACGATGACGAGACAGGATGATTCCAAACCAAGCGGAATTGGCCTTTCTCAATAACGTAGGAGCATCAAGTGAGGCGCTTTGGTGGTTTAAAAATCATGGGATAGAAGCGTATACCCATGAAAAGGTTATTGACTGTTTATTGATAATGACTCCGAATAACAAAGTCGATTCTACGAAAATTGGACGCAAACCTTGCCACGTTTCACGCGCATTCAAGTCTGGATTTCTGATATCTGGAAATTGCCTAATCAATGTCTTCTTGAACTACATGCGAAACTCAACATTGCCTTGGCACTTAGGCAAGCAAGCTATTAAAAGGAGCAGTTACTATAGCAGTTTCTACAGAACGTTCTCGCGATACCAGCTCCCTAAACATCCTTTGAATAATAGGGCTTCAATCCGATGGTCTCGAGGACAACGGTCTCGTCAGAGCAGGAAATGGTACAGTTGAGCCCGGCGAGAGTGTTATAGGGACAACAATCGCTTCGTGGGTATATCTGTAACATGTGACCACGGTGAACGGCACTAGTGGCAGGTCACTTGTGTCTACTTTTACACCAACGCAGGGGTTTTGATAGCTTTCCGATCCTTATTATTTCATTGCTGGTCCTGCCCTCCTAATGAGCAATAGCTACCTATGTTAAGAGCCAATGAATAGATCCTCCGAGCTATATGTATACAATTAATGCTGAAATGAAATGAAAGTGACAAAGGAAATCCTGTTTTTCGGTGCGAACCCGTGAATGAGCGTTATGCATATATTTCCAAAGCATATGAACCGTCATCGGCATTAAATTTGTTGTAAGACTCGTCATCGGCATAGTGGCGTGAGTTGTCTATCGAAAAATGGAGTAGAGAATCGAAATGTGCGAGTTGCTGGCAAAACAGTGACGTGAACGCTAGAAGGAGGTTGCCGCCCATTTTATAATCATGATGCGTGAAAGTGCCGTTTCCAATATGTTGCGGTACGCTCAAATCTGCAGGATTATCGCCGCCTCGTTGCCTGGGGGCGCGTCAATGCATGGCATCATGGAAAATCGTTGACCCTAACTTGCTGATTCCCCCTCTTTCTGTGTCGTATCTACCTGCTCGTTGATATTAGGTGTTGCTGAGTATATTCTCATTTCGCATCTTGGTGCGGACTCTTCTTTCAGCGTTGAGCTGCTTTGCATGGTTTCTTGTGCTTCGCGAGCTATATGCTCTCGCATGCCAGCCAATAGACTCTCCGGTGCGGAAAAAGCAGAGGCCTGGGTCTCTGGAATTGTGCTTTTCACGGCTTCTTCTGTATCAATTTGCATACGATCCGCAGCCCTTGCGGTAGCCTCAAGGGACGAGATCCGAGCGGGAATGTCAGGAGCCAGTTGCATTGCTGCGGATGTCGATTTTGCTTTTTTTGCTTTTTTCTTGCTATTCGAACCCTCTCCCGCTGTTCCAGCCTCCGTCGTGCCCGGCGATGGCACAGCTAAAGTCCCTACACCCGCTAGACCCTCAAGTGAGGGTCTAGGGGTTTTGATCTTCCTGGGCGGTGGGTAGATCTCTCCCCGCTCGGCAGCTTCACGAACCCTGCGCTCGTGCTCTTCTTTGTTGGGACGTCCTCGCTTCTTCTGCGGTGGTTCTCCGGTGGTTGGAAGAGGAGCAGTAAATTGGTATGCAGGATCGCCCGAGGTATTGACTGTAGCGAATGGTTGGGCTTGAATTGTTCGGTCTCCCGGTGTGAGCGGCCCTTCAACTGGTTGCGGACGCTTTCTTTTCGGCTTTGCAGCAGAGCTCGACTGCTCGGTAGCGCTCACGGGCTGGAATGATGTTGTAGGTCCAGATTGAGTACCCAGAAGGGACTCGTAGGCTCTCATGCATGCGGAGACGGAGCGGCCTGATACATCTCTGTTAGTGTTAGGTACCTACGCAAGGCGGCATCTTCTCAAGGATCGGGTCGATGTCTCCTAATAGGGCGTCTTCTATGCAATGGGAGAACAGCGATGTAAGCTTCAACGTACCATTTGGAATTAGCATTTCGACCCAGTTCGGCTCGATCCCTTGTTCCCGAACGAGGCGTAATATTTCGAGTGGAGATATGGACGAGACCTTGAGGATTTCGGCCAGGAGCCAGCGCTGTTACGACAAGTACGTTAACTTTATCGTATCATCGAGCACCACAAGCGAGTAGCTTAGATTTGGAGCAGCTCATATTGGCGGAGCGCCCTTTGAGCCTACTGATAGCTCTCACATACCTGTTCACGCTCATCGAAGGGCTGTTCGCTCGAAGCCATGGAAAAGATCGATGTATGGTCAATGGTACATCAAGAAAACGTACTGAGGTTTCTCGAAGAATGGATATTAGAGTGTGATGAAAGTCGCTGAACGATAGCAAAGTGCTGAATTAGATGAGTTCTGATCCTAAAGCTCTCCCAGGGTGAAAGGCATAAAGATCGTATAAGAACGAGTGTCGGGATTACTTCAGCGCCATCATAGACACATTAAAGCTCATAAAATGAAAGCTGAGATGCAGCACCGGAGAAGAGAATGAGCATGAGCAGAAAGGAGAGGAGAGGAGAGGATAAGCAGGCGGATTGACTGTCTGGAGCAGAGGTTGAATGGTCATGGGAGCTCGCAGGCGCAAGCCGTTAGGTGCATGAGTTCGCTCTTCAAACCGTGCGCCAGCCGCACTGCGATTGGACCTAAACCCGCGATGATCTCCCATGCCGTTCCTGCTGCATTGCCTCTTTCTTCATTGTGCAGAGCGTATGTCTTGGAAAGTTGGTAGAGATATGGACGATCTGAGGAGAGTAGCCTCAATAGTGAACACCCGTATTTGGCAGTCGGTAGTAGACAGGCATTGCTGTGCTGGCATTGGTCGTCCCGTGGTCGAATCAGCGCTGCCAATGGGGCATGGCCCATGTTAGCTTTGCCCTACGGGTCTTACGCTGCACATCCACAACATTGTTCATCCATCTCTGTAAAAGCGTGCAGCTCATAGGACGAAGGATAGCATTGTCCGATCAATGTATTCATTGCAAATCTATGTGCTGCCTTCAGCTGGATTATATACTCGCTCCCTATGAAAACGCGGTCTACACCCCCGTTGAATGAACCACTAACACGGAGACACATCATTTATGCCACGTCGTTGGCTCTAGATTTTCTCTACTTTACGAAAGTGTTGGCCTGTTCGGTGTTAGCTAAGTCGTAAGCGAGGCGGTGTGTTCGAAGGAGACGATATTGGTGCTGTTATTCATCCACATCGGTGCACTTTTCCTTTCCAAGCCTGAGTCTTTTCGGACATTGTGGCATTACAGGTCGGATGAGCGCTGAGGCTGTTGCGTCGTTCTTTCGGTCAAAAGCCGCTTCCGAATGTGCAGAATTTCGCAGAACACCTTGTGTACGTAACTGTTGAGCTTGAACTGAACCGAAATTCTACATGCTAGACTTTCGTGGCGGTAGAAATACTTGCCGACGAGTCGATATTGTTGGACAAGCGGGAGCATCCAAATTCACTGCTATAAGCAAACAACAACTTTGGGTGTGCAGCATGGATGGATTACGGTGATCACTGGAATAGCAACGTACTTCATGCTTCACTGGAATTGGGATTTGAAAGCTTGATGCTACTGGAAAGAAGGCCTGGGCTTCGGGAGAGACAAGTGTTCGAGAACAGTGGTACCCTTTGAAGTCGACCGGCGCCTTCCCTTCACGCTTTCCGAACATAATACTGTATTGCTGCGATCTTGAAGCTTTCATTTGCCGAGCATTGAGCTCTCTATATTTCTGTCACCTCAGTCCTTTCCTCCGCCAGTACGGTGTCCAGCAAGGAGCTGCAAGAGCTAGAGTGAGAGCGTACTAAAGTCATCACCGCCTTCACCCACCTAATTCGCCTTTCCAGCTCTACTTCTCAGCGTATCCTGAGTTACCACTGTGCCTTGCCATGGGCGACCGAGACCAGCGGCCCACACCTCGCTACCCAACGCCGACGCCCAACCTTCTTCACCCTAAAAGCTCCTTGCCTCGTACTACCCCACACGGACCTTGCCCATCATGACGGACGACAAACGTGGCAGAAAGAGTAGGGTATCGGATCCTAGTTGTCAAAGGCTACAGCTCGGGAATGGTCATACAAAGATGGAGCCGGGAAGACTACGGACAGATGAGATCAAGGAGGAGTCGGCCAGCAGTAATAGCCAGTCACCATCAGATACATCCATGAGGTCCGCTTCACAGTCACCTACCAAACATGAAAAAGCATCACAGTCGCCTTTCACAAGCAGTGAGAAGCATGAGGAGATTGTTGGCGGCGAAATCACGGTCAAACAGGAGCCAGGCCAGCCTCCCAAGCTGTCCCGCAGCACATTACAGAAGATTGTGGCCAGATCCCCACCAGTATTCAGCGACTATGAGGACAAGATCAAGGAAGCCCGAGAGACTTTCGAAGTTATTCCAGAATGTTCGTACTCATCGAAGTATATTGGGTCTTCGGAGCACGATTCCATGGATTGTGACTGCGCAGAGGAGTGGGGTAAGCATCTCTCTACGTCTATCTGCATCACAAATTGGCACAAGCTCTAACTAGTACTACAGACAGCTATGCAAAAACCAATACAGCATGTGGGGCCGATTCGGACTGCATCAATCGTGCGACGAAGATGGAGTGCGTTGGGGACTGCGGGTGCGGAGCTGACTGCCAAAACCAGCGATTTCAACAACAACAATTCGCAGATGTGACCGTCATACAGACAGAGAAGAAGGGATATGGTCTTCGAACTAATACGGATCTCTCTCCTGATGAGATGGTCTACGAATATATTGGAGAGGTCATCGACGAAAGTCGATTTCGCCGCCGAACGACCCAATATAATGAAGATGGTATCAAGCACTTCTATTTCATGTCTCTCTCGAAAGGAGAATTCATCGATGCGACCAAAAAAGGCAACCTTGGTAGGTTCTGCAACCATTCTTGTAATCCTAATTGTTACGTGGACAAGTGGGTGGTGGGCGAGAAACTCCGCATGGGAATATTTGCCGAGCGCAAAATCAAAAAAGGTGAAGAGCTCGTTTTTAACTACAACGTCGACCGCTATGGAGCCGATCCTCAACCATGCTACTGTGGTGAGCCCAATTGCACCGGCTTTCTCGGAGGCAAGACTCAGACCGAGCGTGGTACTAAGTTATCAAACACAACGATCGAAGCTCTTGGCATTGACGACGGCGATGGCTGGGATACCGCTGTCGCGAAGAAGCCACGCAAAAAGAAGACTGGAGAAAACGATGAAGAGTATGTCAATGATTTCCAGCCGAAGTCTTTGGACGAAGGTGGTGTCACCAAGGTCATGGCCACATTGATGCAATGCAAAGAAAAATGGATTGCAGTGAAGCTATTAGGCCGGATACAGCGATGTGATGATGAACGGGTCCGAAACCGAGTCGTCAAGATGCACGGGTATCAAATTCTCAATTCTACGCTCGCTTTATGGAAAGAGGATCCCAATGTCGTTCTGCAGGTCTTTGATATCCTCGACAAGTTTCCTCGTCTGACACGCAATAAGATTAGCGACTCAAAGATAGAAAGCACCGTGGAAAGCCTCTTGAATTCTGGAAACGATCGAGTGGAATCTCAAGCTGCCAACCTTCTGAAGGAATGGAGTACGCTTGAGGTCGCCTACCGAATACCTCGCAAGAAACGCGAGGCTGTCACCGCCTCCACCACCGCCACCCCAGATAAGTCAAATCGTTTCGCACGACGTGATTCGCGAGAAGAGCGAAAAGCACGTTCCAAATCGCGGTCGAGGTCAAGGTCAAAATCCATTGATGCTCCACGTGGACCAGCAGCTCCTAGTGGCCCACGCTCAAACTTCCCACAACGAAATCCTGACTTCTATGCGGGTCCACGGCCAGCCTTCCGACCACGACCCTTCAACAGCCTACCTCCAGGTTGGTTCCCTGCGACGGATGAGAATGGTCGTACATATTACTATGATGCCAGCGGTAAGACGACATGGCAGAGACCAACGTTAGCAGCGGCTCCGCCCCCACCGCCTCCGAAACCGACCTCAACAAACAAGGCACTAGAAGATATCATCAACGAGATCACCAGTGCGAAGGCGAATACTCCGAAAGATAAACCATTGCCCTTGTCAATCGCGCAAGTAGTCAATGGAAATGTGAAAAAGGAAAGCAAAGGGGGGCCTGAGAAATGGCGAACTTACAGCGAAGAAAAGCAGAAGAAGTTGTATGAAAACACCGTGAGTTAATGTCGAAGCTCCCCAACTACGTCCAAGCTGACAAGACCAAGCTGTTCCCGCATGTCAAGTACGTAATGGAGAAGTTCAAGGGCAAGCTGTCAAAAGACGATCTAAAGAGATTTGCAAAAGAGGTAAAACACTAATCCCAGAACACGGAAACATCCAGGGCTAACATACGCATGATCTAGGTCTCAAAGAAGCTTGTCAGCTCTGATTACAAGAATCATCGGGTGGAAGATCCTACCAAGATATCTTCTCGGCAGGAGAAGCAGATCAAGAAGTACGTCCAGGATTACTTTGAGAAAGCCGTGACCAAAAAGAAGGAGCACGACAAGAAGAAAGCAGAGCGGAAAACAATGGTGGAAGAAAGAGGAATAACCGAAGGCACAGCACCGAATCCAGACGTGAAAAAGGAGGATGATAGCGATGAGGGACAAGACATGGCAATGTCGGAGGACGAAGATGAGAAGCCGAAGCAGGAGTCTGGAACACCAGTGACCCCGATGGATCAGCTGTTGATCGCAGAAGGCCTCAAACGCAAGAGAGGGATAGATGACAACCCTAACGTAATCAAGAAGGAAGACGAAGAGGCAACACCCAGCAAACGGCTGAAGTCGGAGAGTCCTCCGCCCCCACCGCCCCCTCCACCATTGAATGAAATGTATATGGATACGCCGGGAGATTCGAATGCACATTCCAACAATGAAGGAAGCCCGCAAATCCTCACAGGCTCATATGAAAGTCCAATTCCCGATGATGTCTTAATGGAAAACTTACTTCATCATACCGATCGCCCGCCTCCACCTCCACCCCCAATGAAATCTGGAAACCTTGACGTTACCGATGCTGGGAATGTCAGTATCCACGACACTTATGATATCGCTGGTAATGCTCACGTCCCGGAACCCAGTGATCCACCTAACATGGATTTGAGGAATGATGAAGAAACCATCAACGAGCATGAACGGCTTTATTCTGCGCACGGTCACCGACCTGAACTTTCGATTCAAGGTGGAGCTTGATCGTATCTGCAGTACAACTTTCAATACTTAAGCTTTGGGGACTAGGCACATCAGTAAATGGGTGGGTGGATGGGTACCCTGAGGATACTCATTTCCTTATTAGATTCGACAATAATGGCATGCCGAACAAGGAGGGGTTGACCCCGGCTTCTCGATGACATCTGCTTTTGTATATTCCCGGCTACATGCCGCCTCTTCTAGAAATTCAGTCTTGGCGGTTTAAAGCTCCATCTCGCAAGACGAAAGTAAATAGTTCCACGATTGATATATGTCTTGACAACGGTCCGCGAGGGACTTCCTCTTTAAGCCTAGCTCATGATACCCCAATGCGGGGCCGTCAGAAGCCGTTGCCAAGTGCTGGAGCCCCACTTCAACTTCGGAGTCTTAAGGTACAGTCCAGAGTCAAGTTCTTCAACGTTCGCAAAATACTCAATCGTCAACAACAGTCTCGCACGAGAACGGATCCCATCCACAACTTTGTGTCTCACCCTGTTCCGTACGGCCAGACCGACCCCGCCTCTGCTGAAAATAAAGCAGGTTGACCGGTGTTACACTCAGACCCTCACTGTATCACGGGCTTGGTATTGCGAGAAGAGAATTGCCTCTTGGGCCGATTCAATTTTTATTCAATTCATTCAAGAAGAAGCCTGACTTTGAGTAGAGCAGTCTACCTACCAGAATCATTGTGGCCAACCAAGCAAATCTTGGTATCTCTTAAATCATCACCCTCTAATCCATGTTGTCATTCCATTTTGCCTGAAATAGAGCAAACTCTCCCGCAGCAGAGCAGAAGAAGGCTTCGGTTGCTGCGTTGTAAAGCTAACATTTCACATTTGGGGGCGCCCTACTACAACAATATGGCCTCAATGCTTCGGACCTCATCCCGCCTTCGTCCACTTACGCGCCAGTTCACCGCCCGTCCCATTACTACAACCACAAAGTCTGCGGCTAGTATTGCAACAGCCCAAGTCGCGGAGCAGGCTGTTTCGGAAGCTTTCTTTCCGGATGAGCCCGCCAACCCTGTGGTAAGGACTGCCATACCAGGCCCGAAGAGCATGAAGGCAATCCAGGACCTCGACAAAGTCTTCGACACAAGAAGTCTGAATATGATGGCGAATTACCAAGACAGCTATGGCAATTATATTGCCGATTTGGATGGCAACGTGCTACTCGACGTTTATGCACAGATCGCCTCAATCCCTGTGGTAAGTGAATGTTTCCTGTATCGTCTTCGTATCTGCATCGTGGTCCATGATATTATTTCGAACCCCCAGATCCTCTCTTTGCACTCATTCAGTCATCTCTTACAAGTCATACGGCTCGAGCAGTATCAGGCTTGTTATCAAAACAGTGGCAGCGAAAATGGTAAATCCCCGAATATCAGTCGATGCTGGAGCTGCTTCGGTACCTGTCTAGTCAAAAAAATGGGTGTAGTTCAGTAAATTATATGCACGGCAGCTTCAGCATAGTACTCGATGTACAAAAGCCATACTACTGCGGGCTGTGATGTATCATACTGCTCGAGAGTCCACCCATCTGGCTGCCACTTTCATTTTCTACAAGTCTAGTATGTTAGGTAGGCAACGCTGACTTCGTGACATATATAGGGCTACTGTAACCCCAATCTGTTAGCAGTAGCAACATCGCCTCAGATGGCCAGCGCAATGATCAATCGTCCGGCCCTAGGCAACTTTCCCCAGCACGATTGGGCGGACATACTCAAAGCTAGTGTCCTCAGGGTCGCACCGAAAGGCCTTGATCAAGTCTTCACAGCGATGGCTGGCTCAGACGCCAATGAGACCGCGTACAAAGCTGCTTTCATGTGGAAGCGTCGACAAGAGCGTGGAGGTCCCGATGTCGACTTCTCTGCAGAGGAGATTGCCTCAGCTATGAATAACAAATCCCCTGGCTCCCCACACATGTCTATTCTCTCCTTTAGATCCGGCTTCCACGGCCGCCTGTTCGGCTCACTTTCCACCACCCGCAGCAAACCCATCCACAAACTCGACATTCCAGCCTTTGACTGGCCCCAAGCCTCGTTTCCTATGCTCAAATATCCGCTCGCCGAACACGCCTCCGAGAACGCCGCCGAAGAAGCCCGCTGTCTCGCCGAGACAGAAGACTTGATACAGAATTTCCACAATCCAGTCGCAGCTGTGGTGATTGAACCCGTCCAATCCGAAGGCGGCGACAACCACGCCTCTCCAAATTTCTTCAAAGGTCTCCGCGAAATCACGAAACGCCGCGATGTCATGTTCATCGTGGACGAAGTACAGACAGGTGTGGGCGCGACGGGCAAGTTCTGGGCGCACGAACATTGGAACCTGGCCGAACCGCCGGACATGGTCAGCTTCTCCAAGAAAGCACAAACCGCGGGTTATTACTTTGGCAACCCAGACCTCAGGCCGAACAAGCCATACCGACAATTCAACACGTGGATGGGCGACCCAGCGAAGACGATCCTCTTCAAAGCCATCATCGATGAGATCGAGAGACTCAATCTCGTCGAGAATACCGCTCGCACGGGCGAGTATCTGTATTCAGGATTAGAGAGACTGGCGGAGCGATACCCGAACGAGATTCAGAATCTGCGTGGACGGGGCCAAGGCACGTTCCTGGCTTGGGATAGCCCGAGGAGGGATGATTTCTTGAAGAGGGCGAAGGGTATGGGCGTCAATATCGGAGGGAGCGGAGCCAGGGCGGTCAGGCTGAGGCCGATGTTGATCTTTCAGAAGCATCATGCTGATATTCTATTGGAGGCTACCGAGAAGCTGATCTCGACTTGAGAGATCCTGTTTAGATGTACATCTATATCCTACCTAAGCAATAGCAAACCAAATATCTTCAATTCAATCTCTCAAACCTAGCAACAAAACAAGTAAGTGTACAGAACAACAAACTGACCACCAACCAGTACAACTGCCAAATTCCATTCCACGTTAGAACAGTCCCAGAAACCAAACATCCCAAACAAGAGCCAAGAGCACAGCCAAAATCTTAAAAGTATTCAGCCAATCTATCCCCTCATACCCCCTCCTCAAATCCGAACCCCCTTACACAAACTTCTCACAAGATGGGCATCAACCATATCTATCCGAAAACAATATTGGAAACTCAACAGGCTAGGGTATGTGGAGGAGTGAGACTTTGCTTTTGTCGCTGACAAGGATGGATGGATGGATGAATAGTTTGTCCCCTTGAGTACTCGTGGCTTATGCATATATATATATTCCGGGGGAGAATCCAAAGAATTGCAGGATTCAGATTTCGCACGCAGAGGGAGCGTATAGGGGGATCTTTATGGGATACGGAGAGGTTCTATCATTCGTGGATTGCTTTCTTCATGCAGTAGCGTATTCTGGATGCTGCAGGGAACGACATACACAAGGCGCAAGAATTGAAAATCCGAGATCAATGTCTCACAAACGTTGCATTCTCGTACATTGATCCAAGAAACAATGCAAACGATACAAAGTCCTTCGCGAAAATTTCCTGGTATAATGCGTAACCTCTGACACCTTCGCTATGCAAGATCGCTGGTGCACCCGCACCCTGCAAGCACAAAAACATTTTTCCTCAGAGTAGAATCGCTTCGTCCGCACTCGCTCCCTTGTCCGCTCCCTCAGAATCGGGTCTGTGGAAGCCTTGATGGCTAGGGATCACCCCATTCATCTGGCCAAGTGCTGCAAATCCCATCAAGCCGTTCGGTGGCTGCCGCATAACTCCATTGGGCATTTGCTGGCCGAATTGATTGAGTGGAGCAGCAGGGGCACCCATTCCGTCCTCCTCTTCCTTGCCTTTCCCCTTCATCAGGCTCAAACCCATTCCTTCTCCATCCCAGAAGCCCTTTGGTAATAGAGCTTTGTCGCCCATGGCTCTCAACCTGACTTCCGTCCTTGATGGCTGGTGTCCCCTTTCCTTGATCTCTCGGAGCCGGCGCTGCGCCGGTGTTTCCGACTTCGGTGGTGACATGCTGACCTGCTTGGAAGCCGTGCTTCGCTCCATACTTTGCCGCTCGGACTGCATCCATTGTTCTGATTCAGCAAGAGCTTCACGGACCGATCGGATTTGAGCGAAAAGTGCTTCGTCCTCGTCATTCTTGGCTGTGTGGGGTATTGTGGACGGATTGGCAAGATCTGAAGACGTCCGTTGCGTCTCGGATTGTCCTCCTGGTTGGGTCTCGTGCGCCACTGTTTCGATAATTCTGCTGTCTCCACTGGTCATCGACTCCGCCCTGGTTCGCTTTTTACTTAATGGCACGACTGGTGTATCTGGATCAATCCCAAGTGCCTTGAGTCGGAAATAGTCTGTGTGTGTCGTATCTGACTTAGCAGTGGGGGCTAAACGCCGTGCTTGCTTCCTGAGAATATCATGCAGCATCGACCCTTGGGGCACGGTTGAGATGTCTATCCTAGGCTTGTAAGGATTGTGCGAAAGTCCATGTGGAGGAGCAGACATGATCGAATCCCCAACAGTTTGTGACCGTCGATGGCTGATTCTGGTAGTCTTTGGAGTTCGGTAATCGTCGTCTTTTATTGATACATCGCGCTTTCGCTTGGTTGCCTTCCCCGATTCTGACTGAACTTGGTTGTGGTCAAGATCAGTGGGGAGACTTTGCCAATTTTGAGACGGCGTGGAAGGAGGTGGCATCGTGGAGGCTGTGCTGGTTTGTCTCACGGGTGGACTCCTATGTCCAATCACACTCGATCGGAATGAGTCCACCACAATGCTTTGTCGGTCAGACGTGCTCCTTGCGGAGTCCTGGATTGACTTCGCAAAAATCCTCCTCCGTTCTCTGGCCTTGCGCATCAGGCCCATGCTCCACGCATTGGCTCTCCATATCCTAAGATACTTCTTGCTTAACAATATCACACGACACTCCCCTACTCCAAATCAGCATTCCTGCATAGTATCGATCGAAAGTGAGATAAGACTGACGCGCTTGCTCCCATGAATCTTCGTCTTCTAATTGTTTGATCGCAGACTGAATGATAGGGGCCACGGTGAACTCGACGAATTGTTGCAGTAGCCCCTTTTCGCCTAGCATCATGGCATCGGCCAGCTTGTCTAATATGGCCGACCGTGGATCTGGTGGGATAGCTGAAAAGGTCAACGTGTCTCGCGGAGAACTACCTGAGATAGTCTCCACAGCGGTAGAGCCTGATAGAGCCGAGGCCGTGGTTAAGGAGGTAGGAAATCCGGGACTAGGCAATGTGGAAGTTGTGGGAAATCGCTGCTGGGACAAATCCTCCGCGCTTGGCTTTTGATACGTCGAGGTGAGATGCGATTGTGACGGGTTTGAGCCCTGACTTGGCTGGAACAGACCTTCCGTGGTAGAGCTTGGGGTAAATGGGGCCGGTTCCGGTGATTCCGAATTCCGAACTTCTTCTAACGCGGGAGAAGTAGAGGTGGGGGCAACAAGTGGCATAAAGGTGCTTTTCGTTGGTGACGGTGATGCTGGCTCTACAGTCGGCTTTGGTGGGAAAAAGGTGTTCGCCGGCGCAGAGGGGGTTGTTAGTGTGGAGAAAAGGGAGGGTTTACGTGATTTATCGTTCTGTTGTGGGGATTGCTCGATGTTCTGGGTCGTAGGAATCTGATCTTTTGTGACAGATTGAAATAGGGGCGATGTTCCAAATGAGAATGCCGATTGAGTGGATGTGGTGGATGGTTTATCGAACAAACTCTTGGCGGGTCCTGGGGCAGTGAATGGAGATGAAGTTGACGGCTGATCAGAGACAGATTTTTCTTGTGCTGGGGACAAAAGAGAGGTGTTTGTCGACGGTTGATCAAGAATACCAGGTGTTGCGCCTGAAGGTTTGGCGAATAGAGAAGAGCCAAGGCTGTTGTTGATATTGGACGGCTGTGAAGCCTTCGCTGCTGCCCCGACCTTGAAATCAAATGGCTTGTTCCCTGAAAGAGAACCGGAGGACTTCTTGGTTTCTCCCTTTTCATCCATTGTTGCTGGTGCGAAGAAATTGAGTTTTGGTGTCTCTTTGAAGCCAACCAGAGCAGGCGTGTTTTGCGTCGATGGTCCAGAATCAAAATTCAAGGGGTTCGTCGATTCCGCTTGGGAGGTCTGAACATGGGACTTGCCATTTTGCTTTCCAAAATGCGAAGTGGGAAAAGGACTTGAGCCTGGAACTATCCCAAGCGCGGGCGATACAAAGGGCATGAAAGGTGACGCCGTTGCATCAAGTTTGGGACCATCACCATTGATTGGTCTCTTTCGAGCAGTTCCGGACTCTGAGCCTGACTGCATTTGCTCATCTTCGGAGTCACCGTCAACGAACAGCGACTCCTCATTCCCTGTTGATACAGTCTCCGCGTCCGTCAACTCCTCCACAAAGCCTTGTGCTTGGGCTTGGGAAGCACTCATGCCGTTGATGACTGCTGGTAAGGTCCGCCCTAGCCTCTTCGATTCGACCAAGCTTCTCGAGAAAATTTGTTGCTTTTGTGTTTTGAATTCTAGAGGAGAGTTTGCAGGTATTAGGGAAATTTTAATGGTAGTGACTGACCTGTGAAACTTCCCCCATCGGCTGATCCAAGATCCATATAAGGATCTCCATTCTCGCTCTGTGCGATTGTAAAACCCTGTTGCTCGCAGAATGTTCTGGTTTGTTCTTCGTCGTCGAAACCGAGCGCAGTCTTTAGATCTTTCAATATCCAATTATCGCCTTCCTTTGTAGGACCGGCTCTTTTTCCCTTGTAAGCCTTCCAGATAGCTTTCAGGCAAGTCCTCCGCACGTGGTTAAAGTAAATCTCGGTCACACAAGCCATCAGGTAGGAGACAGAATTCGATTGCACCATGCTCCAGAAGCCTCCAGTGTTGGCTTGCGCCGTCATGAATCTAGTTTGCGGCTGTAAGGGTCCTTGCTGATCTGTGGAATTTCCGGCAGCCGCATACAATTTTAAAGCCGTCCGTACTCGTTGATCTTTCAGTATGTGTTTTGGCAAGTTCTGCAGACGGTCCTCGACGTCCGGTCTCAAGTCTTGGATTTCGAATATGATAGCATATGCTCGAAACTCCGCTTCGTTTGGTGAGATGAACGTATTCTGGTTATCTTCATAGTAGTGGTGCAACGATAGTAGCGCGTTGTTAAGCTGTGTACGCTCCTGATGGGCGTTGAATTCCCCACCATGTTCCCCAGACCCAGAAAGCTGGTGGAGAGAAAGTATGTGGAAGCGGACAATGCGCTCGAAACAGTCTATTGCAATCTTCACATCCTCAATCTTCGTGACCTGTTGAATTGAAAAATCGTTTCGGATGCTCCGTGTCCGGTCCCAGACGAATCCATGCACAGTTGCCAATGCTTCAGGCCCACCAACGACACCATTGATTAGATAGTCCAAGGTTTTCTGTAGCACCAGAGGAGGTCTGATATCGGAAGGAAGTTGTTCCTCATATCCAGCTGCAGACCTACGGAATTTTTTGACCATGATATTTTCAAAGGCAAACTTCTCTTTTGCCTCAGGAGAGGGTAAAACCTATCAGAGTCGTCAGTCATGACTTTCTCCTCTGGTCTTGTAAATTTACCTTTTCCATCCCTTCGACGGTATTTTGCATGATCCTTTCCACTCGCTCGAACTCAGGACACATATCCTGACATGTTCCAACCGGTGTGATGGCACAATCCAACGTCGTCGGCTTGGCCGGGTCTGCAAGAAAGCCATCCTTGACCGCTTTTATCCTTTCCCTTTTTCGATCTTCTTTGAGCTGTAGGTACGACCGGGGGCCAAAAGTCACTATTTATATCTTCCGGTCAGTAGACGCTGGGAAGAAGATACATACCGTTTGGTAGAGATCGTCTATCTGCTTTCTGAATGCAGGGTCAAAGGGACGGTTGCGCCAGCTCGCCTTTCGTGGATCTACGACCCTGCCGGCATGGCTCTGAAAGGAAGCATTGAGCGAGGCCGGATTGACCCAACTCTTGTTACGGATCTTGTTCTCAAGAGGCGGCGGTTTGTAATGTTGTTGAGACCCATCTCCTCTCGAAGCACCTGGCGATACATGACGCCCAGCTCTTCCAGCACCTCGCGACTCGCCTCGGGCTCTTCTAGGAGATGTTTGTCGCCTAGCCCCGCTCTCCCCTCTATGTCTTCCTAATGACGACTGCTGACCTGCGGGCGCATCTCCCATCGATATATCCAACGACTGCTGTGAGAAGTTTCTTCCAACACCTCCACCGCGGCCGAGAACTCTTGGTTGGGGTCTTGTGCGAGAGTGGGATTGACCTCTGCTATTGCTGCTTGCGCGTGGCCCTAGGGGTGCTGACATCCCGCCAGTCCTGAAGGTAGCCACGTCTCTGTTGTGTTGAAAACATCAAGATAAATAGTCGTAGGCAATCTTCGTTGACGAAGTGAATGTGTGGGAGGTCCTCCAGGCAACGTGAAGCTGGTTGCCTTTGGTTAGTGAAGTTGAAGGGCATCCGAAAGCGGTACAAAGGCATATGCCAAGCTTTACAGGGCTTGCGCTAGCTAGAATACGGCAGACCATTCACGGTCGTTGACGCCAAACAGGTGGGTGACACGAAAACACTACGAAAATGTCTACTGCTTTCCGGCCTTGTAGTAGACTGTGGACTGATGCAATCTACTCACAGGTCGATGGCTACAACACTTAAGGAATATAGTATCGAGAAAACGGTACTTCTAGAAGATCAATACATTCATCATGCATCTACACAAACACATCTGGGCTATAATCCAGATTCACAAGCTACGCAATATGGATTATTTACGAAATACTCGAGTCAGCGCGTGAATCCGATGGCCTTCTCTCTACATGGAACTATGATCTATCACATCGGAGTCCAGGATGAGATTCACTCTGCCCAATGCCCTTGATGCTTACCTTACGTTCGCTTCCGCTTAGACCAAAAAGCGTTGTTCTGCAGGTGCCACTTCCGTGAATCTTCGCCGTAGCTAGTCACCAAGAAGATTGTTAGGTTCTACTATTCTAAGCTGATTGAAAAAATAGGTGACGTTCTTTGAGAGTATTTAAAAGCTACCTTGGCGATGATGCATTGAATGCACAAAGCCTCGTTCGTCAGCGAGGAGGGGAGAGCGCAAGCGGACTTCAAAACAGACACTTCCAGGGTGAAGCAAACCGAACCGATGAGGAGACCTCGATCTCGCCTCAAATCCCTATCGTCGTTATGCGAGCCTATCATCGGAAAACTTCGCAATGCAACAAATCTGCACATCAGGCCCCCCCCTCCAACCTCCCTAGCATGACAGCTGTCGTATGCAATGCAGGAGGCACGCTAAGATCTAGAATATTCCGAGCTCATCCAGATACATTGAACAACCTCTCCCGCCTCCTCCTACGATTCAAATCCGCCCGAAGCGAGGTGACCCGGTACTCCTACATGACTCGTGTGGTAGATTGAGTTTGCCCATGCTGCACCGTCAACTTGCATTATTTGTAGCTCTGCATGAGGTTGTTCTCCACAATCAAGAGGTCCTTGCATGGAAAGGATGCAGAAACAGCCTTGCGTCGAGTCCACCCATTGCCAGCGCACTGGTGGCGGAATACCGGGCACCTCCAGGTCGTAGTGTGCAGATTAGTGTAGAGTAGAGGTTGGTGTGGAAGAAATCCAGATCAGATATGCAGCAACCGGGTACTCGAAATTTTACGATCACCGTTGTGCTCTGCACATACCCGCTGCCATACTCAATCTGCTGCATGGAAAGGATCCAGAACAACCTTGCATCGATTCCAAACAGTGCCAGCGCATTGGTGGCAGAATCTAATCTGAGCTGTGACCGGGCAATTCCAGGTTGGAGTATGCAGGTTGGTGTGGAGCAAAGGGTTCTGTAGAGGAGATCGACATCAATTATGCAAGTAGTTGGGGACCCGAGGTTTTACGATCACCGTTATGCTCTGCACATTGCCGCTGCCATCCTCGGTTTGCTCCTTTCGACTGCCCATTATCCAACCTGGAGTTTGCCCTGCATCGTGGCGGGATGGGTTGATTCGCACGGGATGGCGGTGAGCTAGATCATCGAAGAACTTGCATCTTATCTGCTGCAGCCAATGAATGACATAGAAGCGAGGTTCCATGGCAGGTCGATCTCGGAGGCTTATGCAAAGAAGATGGAAGGGCCGGTGCGTGTCCCACCTGGAAGCGGGAACTTGCATTATGCGCCGGGCAACCTTGCACCATGCAGAAGGACGCTATATCGATATTGGAAGTGAAAGCGAACTGCCGCGACCATGCATTCCTCTCCTCTCGTTGTGCGAGAGAAAACTTTGCCAGTACACATAAAGCCCATGGTACGGAGGTACATCCGGAGGAAACAAGGTCGAACGCCAAGTACGCCAAGAGATAGTCCTGACAACCGCAAAGAGTTTTGTAAAGACTGACTTGATCAAATTCACTCGTGTAGCTACCTAATACTGTGGGGTTGAAGATGTGTGCGAATGAGATTTGACAGAGGGAAAGACGGACCAACGATCTTCTGGCTTTGCATTTCACACTGAAGAAAAAATCATGATCAATCTGGCCTTTCTAGTGAATTGAACATAGAAAATGCCACCCCTAGATACTCGCTTTTCGACCAGCGTTCAAATAAAATAAGAGCGTTCAATCGGTGACACGCAAATGGAGTAGTACAAGCGCTCCAAGAAAACGTACATCTGATATCCGGGTTCCAATTCGCTTGACGCTGAAATAACGTAGCAGACGATCCAAAAAGGATATGAAGGAAGTGTCAAGATAAGAAACGAAAGGATGTAGAGACTGATAGGGAGCCAGCGGATTCTTGCCAAATGCAGTTGCATAGCGAGAGGCGTGCTCCTCCGCCTTCACGGATAGCGAGGCTCCTGGCTATAGGGGGCGAATTTACTTTCCACCCCTGCAGAGTAGTCGGTAGGGAACAAAGGAGTGTGATCCGAGGCTCCCGGCTCAAAGGAAAGAGCGTCGAAGTTCGATGTCAGGTAGGTTGGATAATATTGTCGAAACTCTGCGTCCAGAGCTTGCTGATTTGGCTGAACTTGTGGTAGTAACGAACCACCCGGATTGTTTATCTGTAGCCCACTCTCGAAGGATTTGTTCGAGTTTTCACTACCGAAAGAGCTGGTAACGTCCGATAGACAAGAGGTAAGGAACGCATCTGGATCAGCGTTGTCGGTATAGATTGAGCCACTCATGCCAATCTGCCGGCCGTTGGAGTGATCGCTCGAAATCTGCCACAAATCTTTCGAAGGTAGTCCAGCGAAGCCTGATGACGAGCCCGAAAAGCTCATAGGCTTGGAAGCTACGGACCGACGTGTGGAATTCAGAGGGTAGACGGAAGTATTCGAGAGCGTCCTTGGCTGTTGACCAGTGCTCTGAGCAAAATTCATATGCCGATGCTCGCTTGGGCCGAAAACTCCATTGTAAGTCTGGTTTCCTGTTGAAGGGTAGCGTGAAGAGATTTCACCTTGGTAAGGTACAGAGGCTCGATGGCCCGCTGACATTGAGATGGGGTTAGAAGAGGGGAGTCTCGTGTGCGTAGTTGATCCCCGCTTTAAAAAAGGTTTTTGTATGGGCTCGGCCGGAAGGCCGCCGAACTGGCCTGCGGTCGCGTTCCAAGGGCTTTCCTTTTGTTGAAAAGATGACTGACATTTCCGTTGGCGCTGAACGGATACGAAGGAAGGGTACTCTGTCTTTGGTACTCCATTTCCGTAATATTGAGCACCTTCTTGCTTGAGCGGTGATCTGAGACACTCTGAGGCAACGCTTGAAACGGTCGAAGCAGGCTTGCTTTCAGGAACAGCCGGCTCTGTCTCCTCTGCTGAATCTATATCCATCTGCGCAGAAACGAGGTCTTCATCCTCTATTAGTACTTCAAACCCCATGTCCGCGGTTGGAGCTATTGCGGATCTTTTGCTGTCAGCTACCCGCTGTGAAGGCTCGTCCTTGATCGGTGTTGAAATGATAGCCTTTGGCACCTTTTGGGTCTTGGCTGTCGACTTCGGCTTCTGCTTCGGCATGTAAAGACTGAGCACAGTGTCGGCATCTAACAGGCATGAGCGCGGCAATTATTTCAGGCATCGTTGGACTTCACCTATTAGACCCTGCTCGAGTTTGATCTCCTCCCTCCTGGCATAGTAAATCTGCCTTAGTACCCTGATGGATTTAGCGGTGAAGTTCTTGGGAATCTCCCGCTCAATTTGTGCCGTCGCCATTTCTAGCATTTCGATTGTGAATCTAGCATGACCACAATGCAGGAGATGGTTCAACAAGATCAGACGTTCTGGATACAACGTCAGCAGTGCATCATTCCACGGCGAAACGCATACGGACCTGGTTTTTTTATGTGGTCTGGTTCCCGATGGCGGCATCCCTCACAGTCCCGCCATCTCTCCCACGGAGGCCAGTAATGAGGTGTCCTCAGAGCGCCTTCGAAACCAAACCGTCTCAAGGACTCCTTTTTTGTTTTGCCGCCGTTGTATGGATGAGTCGTCTGTTTCTTAGGGTGGCCCATTTTGATCCAAGCCTTTGCAATGTCTTTGCAACCTAACTGTCCAAGCATTTTGAAAGCGGTAACGAAATACGCTTGTAGATTGGCAACTTTGATGGGCTGCGAACAATACTCTTCACCTTCTTGACCATCCAACACGCCGTCCAATTCATCTGCGGCGTCCGACACGTAGTCATCGTCGTCGTCTGTCTCGGGTGTCATGGGCCGAAGTGTCCGTCGTTTATTGCGCGGCGGCGGGGAGTGAGAGGTCCTCCTCCTCTTTAATGATGATGCGATGGCTGAAGATTGCGTGGTAGATCCTGAAGGGCTTCAGCGATGAGAATCACATGGGTTTTTGACAATATGGAGGCAACAGGAGGGTAAGGGAACAAAGAATGGAAACACCGACCCTCTACAATGCCGAAGTATTCGTGCACAATGACCTTCTTGGGCTGCGGCTCTGTATGACTGGCAACATAGACTTTCCTCCTATCATCACGGTCGACCAGTAAGACATCGAAATCTTTTAAAGTCTTCTGCGAAACCATCTACCAGGTTCAACGTCAGCCTCGGGGAGTGTGACATTAGGGTTTGATAAAATCAATGCGGCTTACTTGTTGGCACCGAGGGTTCTGGCATACAGCGATGGAGTTATCATCGGGAGCACTGCTGGGAGGCTTGACAAGCACGCTTGCAGACCGTTCTGCTGCCCTAGGAGCCTTCCCTCTTTGGGTCGGTCTTTGAACCATGATGTGGTAATTGAATAACGATGTGACTCATGCACTACCGCGGTGATCAAGCTTTTCTGGTCGCTCTCTGCTGAAGTAGGCCTCGAATTGAGCCTTACGTTGGCCAATAACTGGCGTATATATCGAGGTTGAGCCCTTGACAGAGGAAAGCCATTCTACATCCGTCAGCAGGAAGATACAACAGAATACACGCGGTGCAAGGCAAAACCATATGAATGTTTGTATGTCAGGGGTATTCTTGGTCGAAATGGGAATCATAGAAAGTCCGAGGCACAATGGAAAGCACCAGTGCGTGTAGACTGATGGTTCCGAGTCAGAACGTCGCATCTATACGTCGTAGGCAAATCGACGTTGGTGGGAGCAAAGGATGAAATGAATCGTTGTAGGACTGACCGTTTGTAATACAAGTATGTCTGTTGGCAGTCTTGTGGGCGACGCTGAAGAAACCGTCAGCGCTGTCCAGGCTACTAGAACAACATCTAGCCCACAAGCTGCGCATCAAAGTTGGGCATATTCGGGAAGCAAACAACAAGCAAGACGGAACACATGTTGCGTAGTAGATCGGGTACTCTCGTATTGAGGAGTGGAAAGAGATCAAGGGATTGCTTCGGCCAAACATCTGCGAAGGGCATCTGATATACTGGCCAAATGCAGCAATCCAATCAACTGGATCTGCATCGGATCCAATTGGGTCCTTCATCTCGCTGTTGATCCGAGACACTTCGCATTCGGCAGCTAAGGGGGGGAAGCGCGTGCTTGCTTCCCCGAAGACTGTGCATGATTCGCCTCTCATCCCAGCCAGGTTGACCATGTTCTGTAGCGGGAGATCTGTGCAGGAGAGGTCCAGCCATGTCAGTCAATGATTCAAGCCAGTTGCAAGCTAGGCATCGTTGACCAATTGGAATTTTGATGCTGGAAGGGGGGTCCGGCGCATACCAGGCACCCAGGGTTGCTAGACTCCTTTAGAAGAGGCTTGTGAGGCAAAACTTCACCATCGTTCCGTCTGGTGGGCAGTCTCGGATAGTATCCTAGTCCGAAGTATTTTACACATCTCCGGAAGATGGCGCAAAAGTGGATGACGATGCTCAGCTGGGCAGATTGATCGAGATTCGAGCCGTTCCATTAGTCCTACTGTTTTATGCATGGGGGAGTAGCTCACTGCAAGTCATCGAATAGGCGAAACTCAATGGAAGGGCCGAGAGAAGACCAAAGTACTTTACCTAAAGTACCCTACTTTAGGGCTCTACCGTCCCCCGAATCTGAGCGATATCCTTACTTTACCTTACCTTACTTAGGCCATCAACGAACTCACAATGTCCCCTTCTGGCCAGCTGCATAAGTGGCAAGTACTAACACTAATACTTTAGGCTACCGGCTTCTAAGTCCGCCCGAGTCATCCCAGTCATCAGCTGTCTCAACATTCCTAGCGCCAGGTTTGCAAAAGGCAATCGGCGCGGGTACCAGATCTACCCTTAAATCACAGAGCAGGCTCAGACAAGGGACCCCCGGTTCAAGGGTTCAAGGGGTCTCAAGATTCACGCGTGATAGCTCAAGGTAGAGCTCCTTGAAAGTGTGCGGCCTGCCTTGTAACTAGACACAAGTTGAGCATGCCACCATCTGCACCTCAACAAGACCTGCGCTGGCTATGCATACCATGCAGGAAAACCAGGCTTGTCAATCGGCCATCTCGCTCACAGCAGTTGTGATTGTTCAACGCTTTCGAGCAATCCAGCTTCTTTGACGAGCTCGAAGAACAGACCCTTTTTCTGCACCAAGGTAGACGGAGTATCAAATTCGGCAACTTCGCCGTGGTCGAGGACCAGGATGCGATCCGAGTCGAGGATAGTGTTGATCCGATGTGCAATCGTGATGATTGTGCGGTTCTTGAACATATTACTCCGAAGCGTTGTTTGTAGCATTGCGTCAGTCTCGACGTCAACGGCTGCAGTGGCTTCATCAAGTACTGTCACACAACGGTCAGTCAATTCGCTCGTCATGCTTAGGTCCCTCTGTCTCGAACTGACCAAGTATATTTGTTGGGGTGAGCAATGCCCTCGCCAAGCTCACCAGCTGTCGTTGGCCCGCGCTCAAGTTCGATCCTAGAACAATTCCGTCAGATAGAGTTTTCGGCAGATTCAATGCTTTGGAACGAATTGTAGCTGATGGCGGACACACCTCCCTCATGCACAGCGGCCTCCAATCCTCCTGCCATACTTGAGACGTGCTCCTTCAATCGCGCATGATCTTTTTTCCGTCAGCAGGCCTCTTAAGCGTTCAACGTGCATCACATCAAATTTACCTAAAACACTCCAAAGTTCAGTGTCATCGTGAATATGCCCCGGATCGAGATTATCTCGCATAGTGCCCTCGAACAAAGCCGCATCTTGAGGAATGATAGCGAGTCTGCTCCGCAGATCAAGCAGGCCAATGGTAGAGGTGTTCAGATCATCGATCGAGATGTTGCCTGTGTCGGCCTCGATGATTCTGAAAAGCGCCAAGGTTAGGGATGACTTTCCTGCTCCCGTCCTGCCGACGACGCCTATCTTCTCATGCGACTTGATATGGAGGTCGATGTTTTTGAGGACCAAGTCTAGGCCCGATCGATATCGCGCTGAGAAGTTGTTGAAGTCTACGGCTCCCTGGGCGGGCCAGCTGATCTTTGGCTTATTTTTGGATATTCTGTCGGGTGCCTCACT
>JAABUK010003595.1_pt1 | contig 26083 bp, 26 predicted proteins | sample 5559141 | NCBI WGS metagenome assembly JAABUK01 (sample SAMN10711869, study PRJNA513367) | rock metagenome | isolation source: Antarctica rocks | place: Antarctica: Victoria Land, Pudding Butte nord | collected 2016-01-03 | reverse complement strand
CAAAGGCAATTAAAAACTCTGCGAAACTCTGCCTACTTCGCGAAACTCTGCGCTCAAAAATTACAGCGGAATATTACCGTGTTTTTTGCGCGGCAGCGTAGCCACTTTATTTTCCAGCATTTTAAAGGCGCGAATTAATTTCTGCCGCGTTTGCGAGGGCAGAATTACTTCATCTACGAAGCCGCGGTGGGCGGCGCGGTAGGGGGTAGCAAATTTCTGCTGGTACTCGTCTACCTTCTCCCGCAATTTGGCTGCGGGGTTTTCGGCCTGCGCGATTTCGCGCTTGAAAATAATTTCGGCCGCGCCCTTGGCGCCCATCACGGCGATTTCGGCGGTGGGCCAGGCAAAGTTGAGGTCGGCGCCGATGTGCTTGCTGTTCATCACGTCGTACGCCCCGCCGTAGGCCTTGCGGGTAATCACGGTGATGCGCGGCACGGTGGCCTCGCAGAAGGCGTAGAGCAATTTCGCGCCGTTGGTGATGATGCCGCGCCACTCCTGGTCGGTGCCGGGCAGGAAACCGGGCACGTCTTCGAGCACCAGCAGCGGAATGTTAAACGAGTCGCAGAAACGCACGAAGCGCGCGGCTTTGGTGCTGGCATTAATGTCGAGCACGCCCGCGAGCACGGCCGGCTGGTTGCCCACGATGCCGATGCTGCGGCCCGCCAGCCGCGCGAAGCCCACCACGATGTTCTCGGCAAAGTTCTGGTGTACCTCCATAAACGAGCCGGCATCAATCAGGCCCTCAATCACTTCCCGGATGTCGTAGGGCTGGTTGGCGTTATCGGGGATGAGGGTGTTGAGGGCCGGGCGGCTTTCATCCTGGCCGGGGGGGTAGGGCAGGGCGGGCGCGGTTTCCTCGCAGTTCTGGGGCATATAACTCAGCAACCGCTTGAGCTGCTGAATGATAACGACCTCATTGGCGGCCGTGAAGTGCGTGACGCCGCTCTTGGCCGAGTGGGTACTGGCGCCACCCAGCTCCTCGCTGGTCACGTTTTCGTGGGTTACGGTCTTCACCACGTTGGGGCCGGTTACGAACATATAGCTCGTGTTTTCGACCATCAGAATGAAGTCCGTGATGGCCGGCGAGTACACCGCGCCGCCCGCGCACGGCCCCATAATGGCCGATAGCTGCGGCACCACGCCGCTGGCCAGCGTATTCTTATAGAAGATGTCGGCATAGCCACCGAGGCTCACTACCCCCTCCTGAATGCGCGCGCCGCCCGAGTCGTTGAGGCCGATAACGGGCGCGCCGTTCTTCATCGCCAGGTCCATGATTTTGACGATTTTCTCGGCGTGGGTTTCGCTCAGCGAGCCGCCAAAGACCGTGAAATCCTGCGAGAAAACATAGACCAGGCGGCCGTGGATGGTGCCGTAGCCCGTCACCACGCCATCGCCGAGGTAGTATTCTTTGTCGAGGCCAAAGTCCTTGGCGCGGTGCATCACAAACTTGCCGATTTCCTCAAAGGAACCCTCATCGAGCAGTAAATCAAGCCGTTCGCGGGCAGTGAGCTTGCCTTTTTTGTGCTGGGCGTCGATGCGGGCCTGGCCGCCGCCGAGCAGAGCTTCCTGGTTTTTGGCGGCCAGTAGGTCGGTTTTAGAGAGGGTAGGGTGGGCGGCTACGTGGGGGTCGGCCATCGGGGGTAGGGCGGGAGATGTTGGGGTAACTTTAACGTAAAGCCAAAGATAGGTTGAGGTAGCGTGGACTCTGCGAGTCCGCGCGTGGTAGCAGCCCGATGTCCCCACGCGCGCACTCGCGGAGTCTACGCTACTTTATTCCCAGCCCATTTCCGAATTGATGGCTGGCGCGGGGTCCAGCGACTTCCACAAGTACTTGCAGGCCAGCGAGCGGTAGGGCCGCCAGGGCTCGGCCAGCAGCAGCATTTTCTTTTGCAGGGCGCGGCCGGTTTCTTCCAGGCCGTAGTGCCTGCGCATGGCGTTCTGAATGCCCAGGTCGCCCTCGCTGAATACATCGGGCTGGTCGAGGGCAAACATTTGCAGCATCTGGGCCGTCCAGCGCCCTACCCCCCTTATCGCGGTCAGGTGGGTGGTAAAGGCTTCTTCGTCGAGCTGGCTGAGGTGCTCGTAGTCGAGCAGGCCGCGCTCCTGGTAGTCGGCAATGGCCTGGAGGTAGCCCGCCTTCTGCCGCGAAAGACCGGCCGCGCGCAGCTCGTCCTCACTCAGGCGCAGCACCTCGCGCGGCTCGGGGTAGCCATCGGGCCGGAAAAGCGCCGTAAAGCGCCGCCAGATGGCCGCCGCCGCCTTGGTCGAAATCTGCTGGCTCACGATGGCGCGCAGCAGCGCCAGGTACAGGTCTTCGTGGGCGGCGGGGCGCACCGGGCCGGCCACGCGGGCAATGGCCTGGGCCAGCACGGGGTCGGCCTGGCGCAGGTGGGCCAGGCCGGCAGTGTGCCAGTGCGGTTCGGCGTCGGGAAGGGGGGTAGGAGCGGGCATGGAATAGCGAAACTTTACCTCTGACGAACTTGGGCCAGCGGTCAATGGATTTTACCGAACGAATAGATATCCTCCGGCGCGGTAGGGATAGCAACAGTTTCGAATGACTCGCCGGTTTCACTCAGGCGCAGGCCGGTGAGACAGGCGCCGAGGGCGGCCCCGGTGTCGAGGTAGATGGTATCGGATGCCTCCACATACTCGGGCCGGCGGCTGGCAGTGACCGTGTGGCCAACTACCTGGCGTACAGCAAGGTGGCGCAACGAACCGCGTCGCCACAGCACACCATTGTTGTTGTTGGGGTCAAGCGGGTCGTCAATATTGGCAAAGCCAGCGTGCGAAAATAGTACGTGGTCGTTGCCCCAGCACAGCGGCCGCTGGCTCAGCCAGGCGGCGTGCCCGGCCAGCCAGTTGCGGTGCCGCTGGTACTGCTGCAAGGTGGCCCTACCCCCCCAGCCCAGCCAGGCGCGGTAGGGGCCGTCGGGCCCCAGGTGCTCGGCCATTGCCCAGTCGTGGTTGCCCTGCAAAAACACGGTTTTCGCCGGAAAATCCTGGCTGAGCTGGCGGCACAGCTCCACGGTTTCGGGCGAGTAGTTGCCGCGGTCCACCAGGTCGCCGAGCTGCACCAGCGTTTCTTCGGCCGGGCGCCAGTGCGTAAGCAATTCGCGCAGCGTATGCAGGCAACCGTGGACGTCGGCAATGACAAAAAAGCTCATAAACAGGGCGGCGCAACGGGCCCCCGGGCCCGGCCGCACCAATCAGTCGTACCCGCCTGCTTACGCTTACTCGTCGTCGTGGGATGTCTTCGACAGGCCCAGGTAGCGTACCAGCGGCCCGATAGTCAGGCCCTGCCCCACGATGCTGAACACCACCACTACGTAGGTCATGCCCACCAGCAGCTCCCGGTGCAGTTCATCGGGCAGGGCCAGGGCCAGGGCCACGGCCAGGCCGCCGCGCAGGCCGCCCCAGGTCAGCATCTTCACGGTGTGACGGCCCGAGCGGTAGCGCCCGCCCAGGTGCAGCAGCTTCAGGGGCACGGCCACGGCCACCACCCGCACCAGCAGCACCACCACCACGGCCAGCAGCCCGGCCAGCACGGTGCTCAGGTGCAGGGGTAGGATGAGCATTTCGAGGCCCATCAGCACGAAGAGCATGGCGTTGAGAATCTCATCAATCAGCTCCCAGAACTTATCCACGTAGTCCTGCGAGTGGTCCGACATAATGATGCCCTTGCGGCTGAAATAGCCCACCAGCAGCCCGGCCATCACCATCGCCAGCGGCCCCGAGGTGTGCAGGCGCGCGGCCAGCGCCGTGCCGCCCGTCACCAGGGCCAGCGTTATCAGCACTTCTACCTGGTAGTTGTCTACGGTGCGCAGCAGCCAGGCCGTGCCCAGGCCCAGCGCGGTGCCCAGCAGCAGCCCGCCGCCGGCCTCCCCGGCAAAGAGCGTGGCCACGTGGCCCGGCGTGACATTGGCGGTGCCCATCTCGCCTACCCGCAGCAGGGTAATAAAAATAACCACGCCTACCCCGTCATTAAACAGCGACTCGCCCACGATTTTCAGCTCCAGCGAGCTGGGCACGTTGGCCTTGGTGAGAATGCTGAGCACCGCTACCGGGTCGGTGGGCGAGATGAGCGCCCCAAACAGCAGGCAGGGCAGCAGCGGCAGGTGCAGCCCCAGCAGCGGCAGCAGGTAAAAGAGCCCGGCCGCCACCAGCACCGTGCTCAGCACCGTGCCCAGCGTAGCCAGCAGGCCCACCGGCCAGCGCAGCTCGCCCAGCCGCCGCGCATCCACGTTGATGGCCCCCGCGAAGAGCAAAAAGCCCAGCATCACCTGCATGAGCAAGGTGCTGAAATCCAGGCCGTCCACGAGGCGCGCGATGGCGATTACCGGCTTAAAGCCCGTTTTGCCCAGCTCCAGCAGCACCAGCGACGACAGCAGGGCCAGCACCATCAGGCCAATGGCCATCGGCATTTTTAGAAAGCGGTGGTTGAGATAGGCAAACGCGGCGGCGGCGACCAGTAGCAGCGCCAGGGCATTAAAAAGTACGGGCATTCCAGCAAATAAGGGATGGCAAAAAAAGTGAGGGGTAGGGCATCGCCCCGGCGCAAAGGTCAGGCTTTCGCCCGGTTTCGCGCCCGGCTATTGCAGCCGCACACCGCTGCTGAGGCGCAAGCAGTTGCCGCCCACCACTGCTGGGTATACGGGCAACTACCCGCCAACGCTCGGTTTTCCCGGCCCGAACCCGAATGTTGAGCCCAGGCCAGGAAAACCGCCGCCTACCCCAGAGCCGCCACCACGCGCGCCACCATCGCATCGTCCACGTCGAGATGCGTAACGAAGCGCACCCAACTGCCCCCAAAGCCGCTGGCCTTGATGCCCTGCGCTTCGAGGCGGGCCAGGAAGTCGGCCACGGTCAGGCGGCTTTCATCGAGCCTAAAAATCAGCAGGTTGGTTTCGGGCTCCAGAATTTCGGCCACGTAGGGCAGCGGCCGCAGCGCCTCGGCCAGCTGGGCGGCGCGGCGGTGGTCGTCGGCCAGGCGGGCCACGTTATGTTCCAGGGCATAGAGCCCGGCCGCCGCCAGGTAGCCCGCCTGCCGCCAGCCGCCGCCCATGAGCTTGCGCAGCCGCTTGCAGCCCTTGATAAAATCGGCTGAGCCCACCAGCACCGAGCCTACCGGCGCGCCCAGCCCCTTGCTCAGGCACACCGAGATGGAGTCGAATAGCCGGCCGTAGTCTTCGCTACGCTGGCCGGTGGCCACCAGGGCATTAAAGATGCGCGCGCCGTCGAGGTGCAGCGCCAGGCCCTTTTGCTTGGTGAGCGCGGCAATTTCCTCCAACTCAGCCCATTGGTAGCAGCTGCCGCCGCCGCGGTTGTGGGTATTTTCGAGGCACACGAGCCGGGTAGTGGGGTAGTGCACGTTGTTGGCGGGCCGGATGGCGGCCTCCACCTGGCCCGCCGTGAGGCGGCCCCGGTCGCCGGGCAGCAGCGCCACCGAGGCGCGGGCCAGGTGCGCGATGCCCCCCACTTCCCACAAATACACGTGGGCCGTAGCCTCGCAAATGACTTCCGACAGCGGCAGGCAGTGCCCCTGAATGGCAATCTGGTTGGTCATCGTGCCCGAGGGGCAAAACAGGCCGGCTTCCAGGCCGAAGCGCGCGGCCAGCGCTTCTTCAAGCTGGCGCACGGTGGGGTCTTCTTCGTACACGTCGTCGCCAACGGGCGCGGCCTGCATAGCGGCCAGCATGGGGGGGGTAGGGCGCGTCACGGTATCGGAGCGTAGGTCAATCATGGGAGTTTGGTGCTTGGGGGTTGGTGCTTGGTGCTTGGGGTTAGTGCTTGGGGGTTGGGAAAGGCTACTGGACCACTAATCGCCGGGCTTTGGTGCCGGGTATTTAGTGCCTGAAAAACGCTACTAGACTACCAAGCACCAAGCACCAACCCCCAAGCACCAAAAACAAGTTTGGGATTTCAAAAGTAAACCCGTATTTTTGCACCTCATTTGCCAGAAATCTAATTTCCCCGGAAATCATGTCCGTTACCCGTCTGAAGCGCAAGCACCGCAAAAACATTGCCCGTGCCAACAATGAAACGCGCAAAATCAAAAACTTGCTGCGTACGCCCGTGCTGAAAAACGTGGACCTGGACGAGCTGAAGTCGAAATTCAGCCAGCCCGCGCCTCCGGACGTGGCTGCCGAGAGCAACAAAGCCGTTCCTTCTTCCTCGGATAAAGCGGCGGCGGTCTCGCAGAAAGCCTTCACGCAAAAAGTGGAAGATTTGGCCGCTACTGAGCCGAAAGCTCAGCCCGAAGCCAAAGAAGAAAGCCTGTTTGCTAAAGTAAGCCACGCTGCCTCGGCCGCCGCCGATGCCGTGAAGCACGCCGCTACCGATGCCGTGGAGGCCGTATCGCACAACGGCGTAGTAGAAAAAGCCAAGGAGCTGGCCAGCGACACCGTAGAAGCCGTAGCCCACAACAGCCTCGTGGCGAAAGCCACCGATGCCGTGCAAGAGGCCACCCACAGCCTGGTGGAAGGTGCCAAGCACGTGCTCGAAAGCAAAAGCCCCGAAGAAAACCAGGCTACCGAAGCCAACCAGACCGGCACTACCGGCTTTGACACCGCGGAAGCAGAAACCAAGCCCGTGACTGAAGAAAGCCAGGCGGGCGAGCACCCCAAACCCGAAATCGCGCTCTAACGCATCGCGCTGCCTCTCTGCTCTAGAAAGCGCCTGGTACTCGTTACCAGGCGCTTTCTGTGTTTAACCGGGGCTTACCGGCCGAGGTCCAGGGCGGCGGTACGCGAGCCCAGCTCTATAGCACGCAGGTCGATTACTTTTCCTTTGTCGATGCTAAAGCGCAGCAGCGTGCGCACCCGGTGAAAGCCGTGCCGGCCGGCCGCGCCGGGGTTCAGGGCCAATAACCCGAACTTGGGGTCGGGCATGATGCGCAGGATGTGCGAGTGCCCGCACACGAAGAGGCCCGGCCGCGCCTGAGCCAGCAGTTGCCGGGCCGCCGGGGCGTAGTGCCCTGGGTAGCCCCCAATGTGCGTTATCACCACGCGCAGGCCCTCTACCACAAAATCCTGGACCAGCGGCTCGGTGCAGCGCACGTCGGTGCCGTCGATATTGCCATACACCCCCCGAAAAACCGGCGTCAATCCCGTTAGCTGTAAGATTAGCTCAGAGGAGCCAAAATCGCCCGCGTGCCAAATTTCATCCGTCTCGCGCAGGTGGTACGCCATGCGCTCATCGAAGTAACCGTGGGTATCCGAAAGTAAACCAATCCGCGTCATATCTTCGGCAAAGATGCAACACTACCCGGTTGCGTCGTAAAAATCCGGGCAGCCCGTATCTTGCGGCGCTCCCCACCGTATGGGGCAGCTAGTGGTGCAGGTGCCAGCTCGCGGCAGCCTTTTTTTTCCTTGAATTTTTTCCGATGAACGTCTTCATCAACGACGTGCCGCTGATTATTAAGAATTTCAGCGACAAAGTGTACAAGCATAAGTACGACCTCGTGCTCGGCGCTACCGACGATTTTACCAGCAAAGACCTGGTAGGCGATGTGCTTGTACGCGATGCTACCCCCGCTTTTCTTGACCGCCTGCTGCGGATAATGGAAGTGAAAAAGCTCAAAAAGCTGGATTCGCTCACCATGCTGGTTCGCAAAAAGAAGAACCTTATTCTGCACCTCAAGGACCAGTTTAAGATTGCCAAGGCCGCCGGTGGGCTCGTAGTGAAAGATGGCCAGGTGCTGATGATTTACCGCCTGGGCAAGTGGGATTTGCCCAAGGGCAAGCTCAAAAGTGACGAGGACGTACCCCTCGGCGCCATGCGCGAGGTAGAGGAAGAGTGCAATATCAAGGTAGAGCTGGGCGAAAAGCTGCCCAGCACCTGGCATTCGTATGCCTACAAAGGCAATAAGATGCTGAAAAAAACCAGCTGGTTCGTGATGAAATGCCTCGACGACTCGGTGATGCGGCCCCAAACCGAAGAATACATCGAAGAAGTACGCTGGATGTCGCCCCAGGATGCCCTGGCCCGGCTCGAAGAGTCCTACGCCTCCATCACGCTGGTAGTGCGCCACTACCTGAGCGAAATGGCCGGCAAGCCCGCCAAAGCAACTTCTGATTAATGCGTAACGGGGCTGGAAATCTGGTGGCACAATACTATCGCGCTGGCTTGCGGCTGGTAGCCTGCTGGGCGGTAGCCGGCTGTTCGGGCTCCCACGAGCCCGCGCAAACGTCGCCTACCCCCCGCTCCAGTGTGGCGCCTACTGCCAACGTGCCGGCGCTGCTCGGTAAGTCCATCGATGGGTTGCGTAGTAAGCTAGGCGCTGCTCAAGCCTTACCACCCAATTATAGCGACCCCTTATCTGCCATTATTACCGCTTCGCCCACGGGCAAAACGGATTCTTTATCGGCCTTTCGCGTCGGCGGCCTGATACTGGTGGCCAGTTACGATGCCCGCACGCGCCAGGTCCGGGACCTGCTGGTGCTGGGCCGGCATGAAGACAGCCTCATGGCGCAGGCTTCCCTGCGAGCTGGTGCGCGTAACTACTTGATTATGCCGGTTTTCTACGCCAACAAACATAATCATTTGCTAGGGCTGCGGGTAATAAGTATCGGACGTGATTGATACTACCAACATGCTGCGGCATCAGAATAGTAAATGAGCCGCAAAAGAAGCCCCACCGCACTTGCGCGATGGGGCTTCTTTTGCGGCTTATCCTCCCGGATTCGTACCTCTGCCGCCAGCTAGGAAACGCGGCGTACTTAGGCTACAACGGCAATTTTTGGCGCGCCCGCCAGAATGTCGGCGCTGGCAAACTCAGCGTACTTCTCGAAGTTTTTGATAAATTTTTCCGCCAGGTCCGTGGCTGTGCGGTCGTAGGCTTCTTTGTCGCGCCAGGTTTGGCGTGGGTCCAGAATTTCGGTAGGTACTCCCGGCACGGCACCGGGCACGGCCAGCCCGAAAATAGGATGAGTCTTAAAATTCACCTCACTAAGCACGCCGGAGAGCGCGGCCGTTATCATGGTGCGGGTGTGGGCCAGCTTCAGGCGCTGGCCGGTGCCGTAGCTGCCGCCCGACCAGCCGGTGTTGACCAGCCAAACTTGCACGTCGGGGTTTTCGTCCAGCTTCTGGCCCAGCAGTTCGGCGTAGCGCGTGGGGTGCAGGGGTAGGAATACCTGCCCAAAGCAGGCCGAAAATGTGGTCTGCGGCTCCAGGATGCCCATTTCGGTGCCCGCTACCTTGGCCGTGTAGCCCGAGAGGAAGTGGTACATGGCGTGGCTGCGGTCGAGCTTGCTGATGGGGGGTAGCACCCCGAAGGCATCGGCCGTAAGGAAGAAAATATGCCGGGGCGTAGTGCCCACGCTCGGCACCACGGCATTTGGGATAAAATTGAGGGGGTAGGCGGTGCGGGTATTTTCGGTTACGCTCTTGTTGGCAAAGTCTACGGTGTGGGTGCCGGGCCGGAAGCGCGTATTTTCCACGATGGCCCCGAAGCGGATAGCGTCCCAGATTTCGGGTTCCCTGGCCCGGTTGAGGTCAATAACCTTGGCGTAGCAACCGCCCTCAAAGTTGAAAATACCTGCCTCGGGCGTCCAGCCGTGCTCATCATCGCCAATAAGCCCGCGCGCCGGGTCGGTGGAGAGGGTCGTTTTGCCCGTGCCCGACAGGCCGAAGAAAATGGCCGTGTCGCCCTGCGCGCCCACGTTGGCCGAGCAGTGCATGGGTAGGGTCTGGTGCTGGTGCGGCAGCAGGTAGTTGAGCACCCCGAAAATACCCTTTTTCATCTCCCCGGCGTAGGCCGTGCCACCGATAAGAATGAGCTTTGCCGTGAAATTGATGATAGCGAAGTTCTTCTGGCGGGTGCCATCCACGGCCGGGTCGGCCTCGAAGCCGGGGGCGCAGATAATACTGAAATCGGGCGTCCAGCTCGTGTCAGTATCTGCCTCGGGCCGCAGAAACAGGTTGTAGCAGAAGAGGTTATGCCAGGCCAGCTCATTCACTACGCGCAGCTTGAGCTGGTAGTCGGGATTGGCGCCCGCGTAGGCGTCGCGCACAAATACTTCTTTATCGGCCAAATAAGCTACCATCTTCTGGTGTAGCTGCTCAAACTGGGTTGGGTTGAAGGCCAGGTTGATGTCACCCCACCACACACTGTCGGCGGTGCCGGCATCCTGCACGATAAACCGGTCTTTGGGCGAGCGGCCCGTAAATTGACCCGTATCGCACATCAGCGCCCCGGTGTCAGTTAGCTGGCCTTCGCCCCGGCGCAGGGCGTGCTCCACGAGCGCGGCGGGCGGCAGGTTGAGGTGCGCCTGGGGTGGCGCTTGCAGAAAGCCAAGGGGAGCCAAGCGTGCTGCGACAGCTTTGTGGTCAGCCATGTAAAAAAGAGTGAAAAGGGTAAAAAAATGGGTGGGAACAGGGTAGAGGAAGACAAAAAAATGCAACCTGGCCGCCGCAACGGGCAAGTGTGGTCATTCGCAGAAAATGGCCGCGCTGCCTGCGGTAAAAAGTAGCGCTGCCTCATTCGGGTGGGAAGCGACTGGCTGAGTTCGGTACAAAGGTAGTTACGGTTAGCGAAAATTCGCTATGAGTGGGTATTCGCTAGTCACAAGCCGGGCCCACGTGCCTACTCGTTGAGTTTGATTGGCCTTCATTACCCCAAAGTTTTCTTAGCTTTACCCACCCCTAATCCGGCACAGCACATTCGCGCGGGTTTTTCTTCTTTTTCCTGTCCTCCTATCCATGCATCCTACCCCCCTCGACCTGCACGAGCAGCCACCCCAACACCTCGAGGTAACTTCCGCCAGCCACCCGCGCGGCCTCTACCTGTTGTTTGCCACCGAAATGTGGGAGCGCTTCAGCTACTACGGGATGCGCGCCGTGCTGGTGCTGTTTCTCACCAAGGCCATGATGATGGACAAGGCGTTCGCGTCGAAGTTCTACGGTGGCTACACCAGCCTGGTGTACCTGACGCCGCTCATCGGCGGCTTTATTTCGGACCGCTACTGGGGCAACCGGCGCTCTATCACGGTAGGCGGCATTTTGATGGCTATTGGCCAGTTTACGCTGTTTATGTCGGCCAGCAACTACGGGCCCGTCAGCACGCACCAGCTCAGCCATTGGCTCCTTTACCTGGGCCTGGGCACCATGATTGTGGGCAATGGCTTCTTCAAGCCCAATATTTCGTCGATGGTGGGCTCGCTCTACTCGCCCGGCGACACGCGCAAGGATGCGGCCTACACCATCTTTTACATGGGTATCAACATGGGCTCGTTCATCGGCAACACCGTTACCAGCCTCATCGGCGATAAGGAGGGCCATCCGGAAGCCTTCCGGTGGGCGTTTCTGGCGTGTAGTCTTGCCATGTTGCTGGGCACCGGCGTTTTCAACTGGGGTAAGGGCAAGTACCTGCACACACCCGAAGGAGAGCAGGTGGGTATGACGCCTGCCAGCTCGGGCGGTATCAAAGGTATCTACGCGCTGTTGCCAGTACTATTGGCGCTGATACTGGGCATTTTATGGCTCGATTCGGCAATGTTTCCTACTATCGCGCCGCTGCTGGGCATTGCCGTACTAGCCATTGGCTACATGATTTTCAGCGATAAGTCGTTGACCGGGGCCGATGTGCAGGGTATCATGGTCATTTTTATCGTGTCGTTTTTCGTGGTGTTCTTCTGGGCGGCTTTCGAGCAGGCGCCGGCCTCGCTCACCTTCTTCGCCGATGAGCAGATGAACCGCACTATTTTTGGTGTTGAGCTGCCAGCCAGTATTTTCCAGAATCTGAACGCCATCTTCGTGGTGGCCGGGGCGCCGCTCATGGCTATGGTGTGGACGGCGCTGGGCAAGCGCGGCGCTGAGCCAGCCTCACCCGTTAAAATGGCCATCGGCCTGGCCCTGCTGGCCGCTGGCTACCTCGTGATGTGCTTCGGCGTGCACAACCTACAGCCCGGCGTGAAGGTGAGTATGTTCTTCCTCGTGATGCTCTACTTCCTGCACTCAGTTGGCGAGCTGTGCTTGTCGCCCATCGGCCTGTCGCTGGTAAATAAGCTGGCTCCGGTCAAGTTTGCCTCGCTGCTGATGGCCGTGTGGTTCCTGGCCAACGCGGCCGCCAACTACCTGGCCGGCTACATGAGCAGCCTCTACCCCGACCCCAAATCGACGGCCCCGGCGCCTTCGGTACTCGGCTACCACATCACCAATCTCTACGACTTCTTCCTGGTGTTCGTGGTATCGGCCTCGGTGGCGGCGGCTCTCCTGTTCCTCATCAGCGGCCGCCTGGCCAAAATGATGGACGCCCGCAATTACCCGGCGCCTACCCCCTCGGTGTAAGCCCAAGGCAACGCCCACAAAAAAGCCCCGCCGGACCAACGTCCGGCGGGGCTTTTTCAAACGTTCAAACGAACCACAACCAAACCTCACGCAGGCAGCCGCTTTAGCGGCGTATCCGCGAAATCTGTTAAATCCGTTTGAATCTGCGGTTTACATCATGCCGCCCATGCCACCCATACCGCCCATGCCACCATCGCCGTGGCCAGCGCCCGACTCCTTAGGCTCAGGCTCGTCCGAGATAACGGCTTCGGTCGTCAGCAGCAGGCCGGCGATAGAAGCAGCGTTCTCCAGCGCCAGGCGGGTTACTTTGGTCGGGTCGATGATGCCAGCGGCCGTCAGGTTTTCGTAGCGGTCCTCGCGGGCGTTGTAGCCGTAGTCGCCTTTGCCATCACGCACTTTCTGCACTACTACCGAGCCTTCGCCACCGGCGTTCTGCACGATAGTGCGCAGGGGCGCTTCGAGGGCCGTGCGGATAATGTTGACACCGGTGCGCTCGTCGCCGTTCAGGGTAGTTACCGCGTCGAGGGCCTCAATGGCACGCACCAGAGCCACGCCACCGCCGGGCACCACGCCTTCCTCAACGGCGGCGCGGGTAGCGTGCAGGGCATCGTCTACGCGGTCTTTCTTCTCCTTCATTTCTACCTCGGTGCTGGCACCAATGTAGAGGATGGCTACTCCTCCCGACAGCTTGGCCAGGCGCTCCTGCAGCTTCTCCTTGTCGTAGTCCGAGGTCGTGGTTTCCATCTGCGCTTTAATCTGGTTGATGCGCGAGGTAATGTCCTCTTTCTGACCTTTGCCATTGACAATCGTAGTGTTGTCTTTGTCAATGATGATTTTCTCAGCCGTGCCGAGGTAATCGAGGGTAGCGTTCTCCAGCTTGTAGCCGCGCTCTTCCGAAATCACCGTACCACCCGTGAGGGTCGCGATGTCTTCGAGCATAGCCTTGCGGCGGTCGCCGAAGCCCGGAGCCTTCACGGCCGCGATTTTCAGCGAGCCGCGCAGCTTGTTCACTACCAGGGTAGCAAGAGCTTCGCCATCCACGTCTTCCGAAATGATGAGCAGCGGCTTGCCGGTCTGGAGCACTTGCTCCAACACGGGCAGCAGCTCCTTCATGGTGCTTACCTTCTTGTCGTAGATGAGGATGTAGGGGTTCTCAAACTCCGTCTCCATCTTCTCGGGGTTGGTCACGAAGTAGGGCGAGAGGTAGCCGCGGTCAAACTGCATCCCTTCTACCGTTTTCACTTCGGTTTCGGTGCCACGGGCTTCTTCTACCGTGATAACACCTTCTTTACCAACCTTATCCATCGCGTCGGCAATCATCTGGCCGATTTCCGCGTCGTTGTTAGCCGAAATGGTGCCTACCTGCGCGATTTCGGCGCTGTTGGCAATCGGCTTCGACTGGGCCTTCAGGTTGGCAACCACGGCGTGCACGGCCTTGTCGATGCCGCGCTTCAAATCCATCGGGTTAGCACCGGCGGCTACGTTCTTCGAGCCGGCCGTGTAGATGGCCTGGGCCAGTACGGTAGCCGTGGTGGTGCCGTCGCCGGCCTGGTCGGCCGTCTTGCTGGCCACTTCCTTCACGAGCTGGGCGCCCATGTTCTCGATGGGGTCACGCAGCTCAATTTCTTTCGCTACGGTCACGCCGTCCTTGGTAATGGTAGGAGCGCCGAACTTCTTGTCAATGATAACGTTGCGACCCTTGGGGCCGAGCGTTACTTTAACGGCGTTCGCCAGTTTATCCACGCCGCGCTTCAAGCGGTCGCGGCCTTCGGTATCAAATTGAATGTTCTTAGCCATTGTGGTGGGCAAGTTAGAATAGTAAAGGGGGGTAGGGAGCGCCGCAGCGCCGATACTTTAGAGAACGGCCAGAATGTCCTTCTCCTGCATGATGAGGTAGTCCTCACCATCCAGGGTGATTTCGGTGCCGGTCCACTTGCCGTACAGTACCTGGTCGCCGGTTTTTACCTGGGGCTTGATGAGGCTGCCGCTGTCAGCGGTGCGGCCTTCGCCCACGGCTACTACTTCGCCGCGCTGAGGCTTTTCCTTGGCAGTGTCGGGGATGATGATGCCAGACTTGGTAGTGGCTTCGGCGGCGGCGGCTTTGATGACCACGCGGTCGGCCAGCGGTTTAATGCTCAGTGCCATTGGTTGAAATGGGAAATGGATGTTTTGGATAATGAAGAAGTTGGGAACTCCTGCGGCGGCGATTGACACGAAATGTGCCAACCGCCCAAACCTGACAGAATGCGCGCCCTAGTTGGCCGGATTGGCAGACGCGCCTGCCGTAACTGGTAGGAAAGCCCGGCAAAAACGACGCAAAGCAAAAAGCCAGCGGCCCGTCCTTAACGGAAGCCGCTGGCTTTTTGCTGCTAAATTTTCTGAGAAAAGCTGCCGGGTTACTTAGCTGGCTGGGGCTGCGGAGCCGGCACGGTCGCAGGTGCCGTTGTGCCGGGCGCCGGAGCAGACATAGGAGCCGGAGCAGCAGCCGGCACTACGGCCCGCTGGGCGGCTTGCTGGTTGATGCTGCGAACCGGGCCGTTGGTACCGCTGCTCAGCATGTGGGTAGCGAGCGTAATCACAATCAGGCCAATGGCGAAGCCCCAGGTGAGTTTTTCGAGCAAGTCGCCGGTGCGCTTCACGCCCATCAGGTTGGCCGCGCCGCCCGACCCAAACTGGCTGCTGATGCCGCCCCCTTTCGGGTTCTGAGCCAGCACGATGAGCGACAGGAGAAAGCAGATGAGCAGGATGAAGATGACTAATGCGAGGTACATGAGAAAAGAAATAACTACGCCGATGGGCGCAAAGAGTCAATTTGGGCTGCAAAGTACGCCATTTTTTCCGGCTGTTTCACCATCAGGCGCTCATAAATTGCGATGGCGCGGTCAATTTTCCCCTGCCGCGCCAATATTTTGGCCAGGCTTTCCGAAGCTAAATCGGGCTCGGCGCGGGTACTGCGCACCGATAAGTCGGCCTGGTCCTCCTCATCGGGGGTAGGGAAGGCCCGGCGGCGCGACGCGGCCGGGGCCCGTTGCAGGAAGCTGTTGATGAGGTCGAGCGGGCGGGCTTTGGCCGCTTCGGGCTGCTGGGCGGCCACGTAGGCCAGCAGCAGCGCGTCGGGCGCGAAAAACTCCCCGGCCGGGGGCAGGCTGGCGGCGGGCATCTCGTCGCGACTCCCCGCTGGCAGCAGGCAAAAGCCCAGGCGGCTCCCCTCCGCCGGGGCGTACTCCACGTCGGCCATGCCAGTAAAAGGGGGTAGCAATGGGGTGCCGACGGGCCGGCCGGGCTCAGCGTTTTCGACCAGCTCGGGTAGCTGATAAGCCATCAGCTCAACCGGATTTTCATCGGCGAGGCCAAACTCGACGCTGGCCGAGGCTGCCTCGACGGGTGGCCGCACGGGTGGGGCCTGGGGAGGTAATTCCGGCTCAGGCTCTGGTGCGGGCGCTAGCCCGGCTGGGCGGCTGGCTACCGGCGCTAGCTCCTGCTCGGGTAGGTCAACAAATAACGCTTCGGCCTGCTTATCAAGGAGTTCATGGGCTCCTGCGGTATCATCGCTTGAAGGATGGCTTGGCTCGTGTGGCGGGGGGTAGGGCACAGCAGCCAGGTCGGCAGCGGCCTGGTGGGCCACCGAAGCTTCTGCCAGCACCGGGGGGGTAGCGGCTACCACAACGGGCGCGGGCAACTCAATAAGCTGGCGTAGCAGCGTGCGGTCGGCGGCGTAGGTAGCCGCGCGGCGCAGGCGCTGCCCGGCCAGCATCGACCCTTGGTCGTGGGCGGCTTTAGCCAGCAGCAGGTGGGCCGTTTGGCAGTAGGGGAAAGCCTCGGCCAACTCTTCCAGCGCGCGCACATCGGCCCCGGTCAGGGCCGTAGGCTGGGCAAGCAGCTGAAGTAGCGTGGCACGGGTCATAGGAAGGTATAAATGAAAAATTAGAACGGTTTTCAGGTTAATGCACGAGATGATTGGTAGCGGGCTGCCGGCTTTTCGCCGGCTGTCCGCTCGTCGTGCGCGCCGTTTGTTCTTCCAGCGAGCGGACAGCCGGCGAAAAGCCGGCAGCCCGCAGGTACATCAGCCCGAGAGCCACTCTAAGGGTTGAAAGGTAAGGCGTCTCGTCGTTTTCTCAGTTAGCTCTTGCTTTTTAACCACAAGCACTCAACTTATTAATTACCAGTTGGCCACCGACTTGTTGAACATGTCGCTGATGATGTTGCGGGTTATCTCGCGCACCGAGGCCAGGTCGTTGTTGACCGTCGCAATGTCCTGCGTGGAGGGGAAGTCCTTCTGGCTCTGGAAGGTCTGCTCGAAATCCTGCTTGTTGTTCTTCGTATTCGTGAAGCGCAGCTGCACCTGGATGGTGAGGCGGTTGGCGCCCGCCCCCGGCAGTCCGCCCGCCTGCTGAATGGCCGCCGGCGCAAAATCGTAGGCCGCGATAGTGCCTTCAAACTGCAAGTCGCCGTCGCGCGGCACCAGCTTCAGCGTCGTGTTGCGCTGAAAATAGTCCTTGATATCCTCCGTAAACCGCTGCGATAGGTAGGCCGGCGCGTTGGGCGCGGTATTCTGGAAAGTCTGGATGGAGAGCGTCTTCACGGCCGGGTCGATATTGGTGCCGTTGAACGAGTAAATACCGCAGCCGCTCGCCAGCAGGAGCAGGGGTAGGGCCAGGAGACCCAGCGCGCGCCGCCCCCGGTTAAGCCGATTCGAGGTCATATTGCTTGAGCTTGCGGTACAGGGTGCGCTCCGAAATACCCAGGTCCTGGGCGGCGTACTTGCGCTTGTTGTGGTGTTTCTTCAGCGCCTTCATAATCATCTCTTTTTCAATGGCATCGAGCGAAAGCGTCTCTTCCTCCGTTTCGTGCGTGATGTCTTCGGTCTGGTCGCTGTCGTCATCATCGGTGTAGCCCGCCGAGGCCATATCCACGCGTAGCGGCGCGGCCGGGCCACCGGGCAGGTAGTAGCCGTTGGGCTCGGGTGGGCCGTCGGTGGGGGGGTAGGGCGAGGTTTCGCCTAAGTTATTGAACAAGTGACTGTTCTGGCGCAGCAGCTCCTGGGCTTCGGCTGGGGCCGGGCGGTTGCCGGTGGCCAGCTCCAGCACCACTTTTTTGAGGTCCGTCATGTCGCGGCGCATGTCGAACAGCAGCCGGTACAGAATGTCGCGCTCCGAATACGAGCCAAAATCGCCGCCTCCGCCGCCCGCGCCGTGGCCCGGTAGCAGGGCCGGCAGCAGCGACGTTTGGGCCGTGGGCAGGTAGGTAGTGAGGCGAGCCGCATCCACCTCGCGGTCCATCTCCAGCACCGAAATCTGCTCGGCCAGGTTCTTGAGCTGGCGGATATTGCCCGGAAACCGAAACCGCGTCAGCAGCCGCACCGCGTCAGGCGTCAGGCTGATGGGCTTCACCCGGTGCTTCTCCGAAAAATCAGCGGTAAACTTTCTGAACAGCAGATAGATATCATCGCCCCGGTCGCGCAAGGGCGGCACCGTAATGGGCACCGTGTTGAGGCGATAGTACAGGTCTTCGCGAAACTTGCCGGCCTGCACCCGGTCAAGCAGGTTCACGTTGGTAGCGGCTACCACGCGCACGTCGGTTTTTTGCACCTTGCTGCTACCCACCCGAATAAACTCGCCGTTTTCGAGCACGCGCAGCAGGCGCGCCTGGGTGCCCAGCGGCATTTCGGCAATCTCATCCAGGAAGATGGTGCCGCCGTCGGTCACTTCAAAGTAGCCCTTGCGCGCCTCGTTAGCGCCCGTAAACGCGCCCTTCTCGTGGCCAAATAGCTCCGAGTCAATCGTGCCTTCGGGAATAGCGCCGCAGTTGATGGCGATAAACTGCCCGTGCTTGCGCGGCGAGAGCGCGTGGATAATCTTGGAAAACGACTCCTTACCCGACCCGCTTTCGCCGGTGATGAGCACCGTCATATCAGTCGGCGCGACCTGCGTCGCCACCTGAATGGCGTAGTTCAGCGCCGGCGCGTTACCGATAATGCCGAAGCGCTGCTTGATAGATTGAATTTCTTGATTTGTCAACTCGAAATCTGGTTTTTTAAGCAAGCAGAACAGCGAAGAAGTGAGCTATTAATCAACTCTATTTCTTTTAGTTACGGAAATGATGGGAGGCACTTCGGCTAGGATATCCAAACAGCTATCAGCAGTGAAAATGTGGTAGTGTCTAAGCCCTTCAGTGAAATAGATGCCGAGCATTAAGTCTTCATTGAATGACTTTGCCCATAAGGAATTAGAAATTAAGCTGGTATTACCAATGGGCGTTGCAGAGCGAATTTTAGTCTCTTGCAACTGAGTTACATCTGATGTGTCTACTTGGAATGCTTGCAAGAATGCTTCGTCTGCTACTTGGTAAGGCCCGAAGTTCTCGAAATCAAAGTCATACTCATTCTCTTCATCTCGAACGGTAAATATTAAATGTCCTTCTTTAGTATGAGCTAGTTTCACAAAAAACAGACTAAAGCCTCTATCAGAACATGGTGTGTTCCACCTTTCGTAAACAAGTTGTTTGTCAAATGCCATCGAACCATGCAAGCTGAGGTGGAGACCTATGCGTACGCTGAATTTATACGGCTATACCTAGCAAAGAACCCCCAGTATTGGTATGCACGAGCACATTCACGTAGTCACCTTTATGGAAATTTTGCTTGGGAAAAATAACGACCTGGTTCTGGCTGTTACGGCCACTCAGGTGCTCCTTCGAGCGCTTCGAGAAGTTCTCGGCCAGCACTTGGTGCACGCGCCCTACCCCCCGCTCGTAGCGCAGGCGGCTGTGGGCCTGCTGGCGGTCAATGATTTCCTGAAGGCGGCGCTTCTTGGTTTCCAGCGGGATATCGTCGGTGAGCTTGCGGGCGGCCAGCGTGCCGGGGCGCTCCGAGTAGAAGAACATGTAGGCCATGTCGTACCGCACGTGGTCGATGAGACTGAGCGTGTCCTGGTGCTCCTCTTCGGTTTCGGAGCAGAAGCCGGCAATCATATCGGTCGAGATGGCGCAGTCGTCGCCCAGGATGCGGCGCACCGCCGCCACGCGGTCCTCGTACCAGGCGCGGTCGTAGGTGCGGTTCATCAGCTCCAGCACGCGCGAGTTGCCGCTCTGCGCGGGCAGGTGCAGGTACTTGCAGATGTTGTCGTGGCGCGCCATCGTGTGCAGCACCTCGTCGGTAATATCCTTGGGGTGCGAGGTCGAAAAGCGCACCCGCAGTTCGGGGCTCACCAGCGCCACGCGCTCCAGCAACTGCGCGAAGTTTACGCGCTCGGCGCTGTCTTCGCTACCCCACTTGTAGGAGTCCACGTTCTGACCCAGCAGCGTAACTTCCTTGTAGCCAGTGGCCACGAGGTCGCGCGCCTCCCGCACGATGCTGTGGGCATCGCGGCTGCGCTCGCGGCCGCGGGTGAAGGGCACCACGCAAAACGAGCACATATTGTCGCAGCCGCGCATGATGCTGATAAAGGCCGACACGCCGTTCGAGTTGAGGCGCACGGGCGTGATGTCGGCGTAGGTTTCCTCGCGGCTCAGCAGCACGTTCACCGCCTTCTGGCCGCCATCGACCTGCGCGATAAGCTGCGGCAGGTCGCGGTAGGCATCGGGGCCCACCACGAGGTCCACGATTTTTTCCTCCTCCAGAAACTTGCTTTTCAGGCGCTCGGCCATGCAGCCGAGCACGCCCACCAGCATCCCGGGCCGGCGCTTTTTGTACGAATTAATCTGTTTGAGGCGCATCCGTACCGTCTGCTCAGCCTTTTCGCGGATGGAGCAGGTATTGAGCAGCACCAGGTCGGCCGTGGCCAGGTCCTCGGTCATATCGAAGCCCTCGCCGGCCAGAATGCTGGACACTATTTCGGAGTCCGAGAAATTCATCTGGCAGCCGTAGCTCTCTAGGTAGAGCTTGCGGGCCGCGCCGGTGCCGGTAGCGGCACTCACGCGCACCTCGGCGGGTAGGGCCGCCTCAGCGACGGGCGCTTTATCGAGAAAATCTAACGTAATGAGCGGTTGAGACATAGCGAGCAAAATGCCCAGGCAAGCCGCCGGGCTGGCGACAAAGATACGAATTAGGGCTCGGAAATGACAGAATGGCAGGTATGGAAAGTGCCAGCGAGCCCGGTATGTTGAAGCTCGATTTCGGCGGTCTGGTAAACGCGCTTCCGCTACTAGCGCCGCCTACCCCGCCGGGCCGGCTTGCGGGCCGGCGGCGGGGTAGGGATATTCTGGCTGTCAACCAGCAGGCGCACCGCTTGCCGGCTACCCGCGCGCAGGCTAAGCCAGGCCGCCAGGCGCTGCTGCTCGGCAGCGGGGAGCGGGCGGCGCGTGCGTACGGCTACCAGCACGGTGGTATCGGCCCGGAGCGAGTCGGTGGCGGGGCGCACCAGGCGGCTCAGACCCAGTTGGCGCACGGCGGGGTGCTCTACCTGCACTTCGCGCAGCAGGGCCGCCGCGCCGGGCAGGCCGGCGGTGAGGCTGTCGGGGTGGGCCAGCAGCTGCTGTAGCTGCGCCAGGCGGCCCTCGTAGCCCACCAGGGTTTGCTCCTGGCGGCTGCGCACATCTGCGAGCACGCTGCTGCGCAGGGCCTGCGTGTCGGCCGAGTCGAGGCGGGCTAAGCCCTGGCGCACGGTAAGGATAGCATTGGCTAAGCGGTAGCGCGGCAGCTCGGTGCGGGCTTTGCGCAGCTGGGCGGCGGTGAGGCGCTGGCCGGCCAGCAGCACGTTGATGGTGTATACACGGGGCTGAATGCGGCTGGTGACGACAAACGTGCCGGGCAGGTTCAGCTGCTCGTCCACGAAGCGCTGGGCGTTGTGGGAGAAGGTGCCGTTGCGCACGATGCCAACGGCCAGGTACACGCTGGGCGCGGCCGTGAGCAGGGCCAGGGCCCAGATAACGAGCCGGACGTGCCGGGCCCGCCGGTCGCTATCGAAGATGTGGCGGGGCAGCGGCAGCACCCGGCACACCAGAAACGTGGACAGGGCAATGAACACGCAGTTAATTGAAAACAGGTACAGCGACCCGAATAGAAACGACCAGTGCGCCGTGGCCAGCCCGTAGCCGGCCGTGCACAGCGGCGGCATCAGGGCCGTGGCAATGGCCACGCCCGGTATGGCGTTGCTGTGCTCGCGCCGGGTGAGAGCTACCCCCCCCGCCGCCCCGCCAAACAGGGCAATCAGCACGTCCCAGGTGGTAGGCGTGGTGCGGGCCAGCAGCTCGGAGCCGGCATCGGTGAGGGGCGTGAGGCGGAAGTAGAACGCCGAAACCAGCAGGCTCAGCAGGCTGGCCGTGAGCAGGCTCTTAACCCCGCGCTGAATCAGCTCGATTTCCATCGTGGCGGCCCCGTAGCCGATGCCCACGATGGGCCCCATGAGCGGCGAGATGAGCATGGCCCCGATGATGACGGCCGTAGAATTAACATTCAGCCCCACCGACGCTACCAGGATGGCGAAAATCAACACCCACAGATTAGTGCCCCGAAACGCAATTCCCGCCTCAACGTCGGCCTGAATCTCGGCCGCCTCAGCCATGTCGTTGGTGAGCAGGAAGCGGGCGCGCAGGAAGCGGAGTAGAATGTCGAACATGGGGTAGGCTAGGAGGGAAACTCAGGAAATAGCCGGGTCCTGCTCCATTAGCCGCCCGCGCGGCCAGGCTAGGTTTTGGAGTAATCGCTCCGCCACGATGTTGGAGGGCAGTAATACGTTAGTGGCGGCGATAAGCACGGTCAGCAGCGAGGTAATCCAGCAGAGGAAGCTTTGCGGGATGACGCGCCGCATCCGCGCCGTGTACAGCGGGTGGGTAAATACCCGGTCGAGCCCGGCCAGTAGGCGAGCGTAGCGGGAGGAAGCTTCGGGCATATAATAGGCAAAGGTGCGGGTAATTTGACCGGGGAAGCAGTACCGCTATCGTCATTCATGGCCCATTTGGTCACTACAGGCTATCTGGCGCTGGCCAGCAGCGGGTGCGCGTTTTCAATGGGCTGATAAGGCCCGAACTTGTGCTGCCGCTCCGAAAAGGAGTCGGTATAAGGCCCAACTGGGTGGTCCACCGGCTTCCAGCTGATGTCAGGCCAGTCGTGGGGGGTAGGGAGGTGGGGGCGGGGCTGGGAGTTGATGAAGGCCGCCACGTCCCACGCCTGCTCAGTGGTCAGCTGCGGGTGGTCGAAGGTGGCGCCGAAGGGCATGGCCGCCTTCACGTAGCGGGCCAGGCTACTCACGCGGAACAGGCCCGCGCCGTCGTTGTAGCTGTGCGGCCCCCACAGTGGCGGGTACTGGTAGCCGCGGCCGCCGGCCAGCGGCTGGCCCTGGCCGGCGGGGCCGTGGCAACGCTGGCACTTGCTGGCAAACACGGCCTTCCCAATTACCGGGTCGGCCGCCCGGTCCAGGTAGGGCAGTTTTAAAAGACCCGTACCGTACACTTTCCTGCCCTTCGGAATACCCTGCCCCAGCCACTTGATATAAGCCACGATGGCGCGCAGCTCGCGGCTGCTGTCGGGCAGCGCCCGGCCGTTGAGGCTGCGCTCCAGGCAGTCGTTCACGCGCTTTGCAATACCTTCTACGGTGCCCGAGCGGGCCCGCCGCCTGGGGTAGGTGGCGGCCACGGCCAGGTAGTTGTTGGCGAAGCCCTGCGTACCAGCCTGCAAGTGGCAGTTCTGGCAGTTCATGCCGTTGGTGAGGGGCGCCACTACTCCCCGCAGCCCGAGATAGTGCGCCGTGCGGGCCACCAGCGCCCGTCCGTAGCGGATTTCGCGGCCGGCCGCACTGTGTGGCAGCAGGACCGTATCGGGGGCCGGGGTGGCCGGCCGGTGGTAGCTGCCGGCCGGCGGCGGGCCTTGCTGGGCTTCATCTGCCACGGCTATCGCTCGCGGCGGGCCGGCGGGCCCGTAGCGTTGGATGAGTACTACCCCCACTACTAGCCCCACCACGGCCGTGAGCAGCATCAGCACCCAGGCCAGCTGCGGCAGGTGGGGCACCGGGTTTTGCGGAGGTTTCATGGGCTAAGTAGATGAATGGAGCGGCCGGCCGGGCTTACGTGGGCAGTTTCTCGCGCAGGGCGCTGTAGGTCCAGGTGCCGGCCAGCGCGGCCACAATCAGCACCGCCGCCCCGCCCACGCCGCTGCCGAGCTGCGCAAACAGGGGGCCGGGGCAGGCCCCCGTGATGGCCCAGCCCAGCCCGAAAATAATGCCGCCAAGCCAGGTGCCGTGGGTGTATTTCTTGTCGGCGATGACGATGAACTCCCCGTTGATGGTTCTGAGGTGGTTACGCTTGATGAGCTGAATTGAAATCAGCCCCACTACGATGGCCGAGCCAATGATGCCGTACACATGGAAGCTACCGAATCGGGCGAGTGGCCGGGCGTGTTCAGAGCCCGGAAGGTGAGCTTGCCCACCGTGAACGCGTCGCCTTCGTCAAACGCCTCGTGCGGGTACCCGGCCCCGGCAGCTTGCGAGAAAGCAGGCGTTCAGGAGTGAGGAAACAGCAGTTCTTTCGTAAGAATAAAGGTGCCCATAGCCAGCGTAAACCAGCCAAACGCGGGTTTGAGCCTGGCCCCCGGAATGAAGCGCGCCAGGTAGGTGCCCAGCGCGATACCGCCCAGCGCGAAGGCCAGAAAGCCCAGCAGAAACGACCACGCGATGGGGGTACCCGCGCTGAGGTCGCCGGTGAAGCCGATGAGCGGGTTCAGGGCAATGATGGCCAGCGAGGTGCCTACCGCCAGCTTCATGGGCAGCCGCGCGCCCAGCACCAGCGCCGGAATAATGATAGGACTTACGCAAAACGTCTGTCATTGCGAGCAACGCGAAGCAATCGCACCAGAACAAGCCGTTCGGGTGTCGTTCAGGTGCGATTGCCGCGCTTCACTTCGTTGCGCTCGCAATGACAACTGTTTTTTGCGTAAGTCCTAAATGAGAAAGCCGCTACCCGCGCCTACAAAGCCCGTGAGCATACCCACCATCAGCCCAATACCGATGAATCAGCGGATAGTTGAAGGAGTATTTTTGGGGGAGCTCCTCATCGAGCACACCCCCGGCCTGCTTGCCGCGAATCATCGACGTGGCGGCCCCCACCATCAGTACCGCGAAGGCCACCAGCACCAGCAGGTCTTTGGTGAAGACGATGCGGCCCACCGTAAACAGCTCGTGCGGAATGGCTGGCATCAGCAGCCTGCGCACCGCAAACACGGCTAGCAGTGAGGGAATTAGAAAGACCACGGCCGTTTTCAGCGATACCAGCCCCTTGCGGAAGTAGGCCGACGCCCCCACCACCGAAGTCGAACCCACCACAAACAGCGAATAGGCCGTGCTTAGCACCGGGCTCACGCCCATCAGGTACACCAGCACCGGTACCGTGAGAATGGAGCCGCCCCCGCCCATAATGCCAAGCGAGAGGCCAATGAAAATAGCCGCGAAGTAGCCGAGATAATGAAGCATGCCGAAAGGGGAAAGGACGCATGAAATTATGAAAATCTGTTCAGGTATTTCGGCAAAAAAGCTACCCGACCTTATAGGAAAGTGCAGCCGGCCAGGCACTGAATCACCTCAATAACCTCCCGCATTTTCAGCGAATAGTAAATATTTTTGCCATCCCGCGTGCTGCTAAGAATGCCCTTTAGCTTCATACCCGAAAGGTGGTGCGAGAGCAGGCTCTGCTCCACGTTCAGCCGCTCGCTGATTTCCGTCACCGATAGGCTTTCCTGGGCAGCGAGCAGCTGCACAACGGCGATGCGCGTGGAGTGAGCCGTGGTTTTGAGAATGAAAGCCATCTTCTCCATCTTCTCAGTGGTCAGGTTCAGGTCGACAGGGGTAGCAGGAGCTAGCATAATTGAGAGCAAACTTATGAACGGCTGTTCATTTGTACAGGTGTCAGTGCGGAGTTAGTTCTAAGCACTCTCAAATGCGCTTTCTCTTATCAGGGAACAAATTTCCTCAACTAGGAATACAGCCACTGCCCAGCCCTGCTTCTGCCAAAATTCCGCGCATTTATTTCGGCAGAAATAGAAAAAGCCACCCTTTTGGGGTGGCTTTCGTCTTTAAACGGTGCGGTCTGGAGGGGAATTTCCCGTGCCTGGTTCATTTCGCCATACTTTGCTAAAAACCGCGCTCAGACTGCGAGAAGCGATATTTTGCGGGTTAGGCTGCTTGCAAATGGGCAGAGGTGGGGGGCTCGCTGCCACCCTTTTTGGCCACCTGCCGGGCCGTTTTCCGGTAGTTTGCCACCATCCCGCTTCATCGATGCCCACGTAGCGGTTGAAGCTGCTTGCTGTGCGGTGGCCGGTGGCCTGCATCACGGTGGTGCGCGGCACGCCCTGGGCGAGCTTAAGCGTTACGAACGTCTTACGGCTCACTTTGCTGGTGAGCGCGATGTGGGTGAGGCCGGCCACTGAGCTGCGCGTCGTGGTAGGCTGCGTGGGCCGCGTCGGCGTAGGTTTCCAGCACCCGGTTCACGGTATCGACGTAGGTGCCGGCCGCGCCGGTTTTGGCCTTGAGCAGCTCGCGCTTGGCGTCCCATTCTTTAGGGTGGCACTTCTGGCCCGAGCCCAGGCGCAGGCGCTGGCCGTCCCAGCAGAAAGTGAACTGGATGCGGGACAGGCCGCTTTTACTGGCCCGCTCGGTGAGGAGTTAGCGGGTTACTTCCATTGGCGGGCAAGGTAGAATAAGGGTCTTGCTGATGAGTAAAGCCACATAACTACGTCATCATAGACTATTTACTTTTCAAGCACGCTAGTTAAAGCTATGCCCTTTAGGGCAAGCCTTTAGTGGCTACTCCCTTTTGGCGGTTTGGTAGCTTTGCGCGAAGAAGCAACGGACAGGTAGTCATTCGGTTCACAAGT
>JAABUK010003594.1_pt1 | contig 26087 bp, 19 predicted proteins | sample 5559141 | NCBI WGS metagenome assembly JAABUK01 (sample SAMN10711869, study PRJNA513367) | rock metagenome | isolation source: Antarctica rocks | place: Antarctica: Victoria Land, Pudding Butte nord | collected 2016-01-03 | reverse complement strand
GAAATGGGACCTCGAACGGCGGGCGGAGGCGGCATTGGCGACGGCGACGATCGGCGTGATCGCGGGAGACGGGGTCGGTCCCGAGGTGGTCCGCGAGGGGCTGGCCTTGCTGGACGACGTGGCGGGCCTCGACGGCTTACGCCCGGAGCTGATCGAGTTCGACTTGGGGGGCGATCGCTACCTGAAGACGGGGGAAGTCCTGCCCGAATCCGCCTTGGAGGATCTCCGCAAGTGCGACGCGATCTACCTCGGTGCCGTCGGACACCCGGGCGTGGCCCCCGGCGTCCTGGAAAAAGGGATCTTGCTGCGCCTCCGGTTCGCCTTCCACCAGTACATCAACCTCCGACCGGTCAAGCTGTTCCCGGGCGTCGAGACGCCGATCAAGGGCAAGGGGCCCGAGCAGATCGACATGGTCGTGGTCCGCGAGAACAACGAAGACCTCTACGTCGGCGCGGGCGGCTTCACCTACAAGGGGACGCCGGAAGAGGTCGCCATCCAGACCTCGATCAATACCAGGGCCGGGGTCGAGCGCTGCCTCCGCTATGCCTTCGAGCTGGCGAGGTCGCGGGGCAAGACCCGCCCTTTCGCCGGGCTCTCCGAGGGTGATCGGTCCGCGGGGTTCGTCGGCCAGGTGACGATGGTCGCCAAGACGAACGTCCTGACCTTCGCCCATGACCTCTGGATGCGCGCGTTCAATGAAGTCGCGCTCGACTATCCCGAGATCAAGCCGGATTACAACCACGTCGACGCCTGCTGCATGCGGATGGTGGTCGCGCCGGAACGCTATGACGTCATCGCGACGACGAACATGTTCGGCGACATCATCACCGACCTCGGCGCCGTTCTCCAGGGCGGGATGGGTTTGGCGGCCTCGGGCAACCTGAACCCGGCTCGGACCGCTCCGAGCATGTTCGAGCCGGTCCACGGCTCGGCGCCGGACATCGCCGGGCGGGGGATCGCCAATCCTGTGGCGGCGGTCCTCTCGCTGGGGATGCTCCTCGACCACGTCGGGGCCCCGAAGGGGGCCGACGCCCTCCGCAAGGCCGTGGCGAAGGTCCTCGCCGCCGGGACCCCGAGGACCCCGGACCTCGGCGGGAAGGCGACCACGGCCGAGGTCGGCCGGGCGCTCCGCGACGCCTTGGAGGCCAACGCCCCCACCCCCTGAGACGCCCGCCAGGAGCCCCGAAGCTCTCCGCGGGTCGAGCCGTATCGCCGACGAAGTCCGGGTCAGTTAGCCGACCGCCCGACCGACCGACCGCGAAACGTCCTGCCTCGATCCGCCCGCGCCCTTTACGGGAGAGCTTCGACCATGAGCCTTGGCGCCTGCCCTGCCCTGGACTCCAGCGTCCTGGTCCTCAATCGTTGCTACATGGCGGTGCACATCATCCCGGGCCGCCGGGCCTTCTGCCTGCTCTTCAAGGAGCTGGCCGAGGTCGTCACCCTCGACGACGGCCGCTACACCTCGCACGACTTCCGAAGCTGGCGCGAGGTCTCCGAGGCCCGGGCCCGGTTCAAGGACCCCGACGACGACTACATCCGCACCATCCACTTCGAGATCCAGGTGCCCCGGGTGATCCGCCTCCTGACCTACGACCGACTCCCCCGGACCAAGGTCAAATTCAACCGCCGGAACCTCTTCGCCAGGGACGGCAACCGCTGCCAGTATTGCGGGAAGAAGTTTCCGTCTGCCGAGTTGTCGCTCGACCACGTCATGCCGAGGTCTCGCGGGGGCGGGATGGACTGGGAGAACATCGTCTGCGCCTGCGTCCGGTGCAACGTCCGCAAGGGTGGCCGGACCCCGGCCGAGGCCGGGATGAAACTGACCCGGGCCCCGGTCAAGCCCAAGACCAGCCCGACCCTCGGCCTCAAGCTGGCCAACCGCAAGTATCAAAGTTGGAAGACTTTCCTCGAAGACGCTTACTGGACCGTCGAACTGAAATGAGGAATCGCAAAGTCGTTTCCGGCCGCGCATGCAGGCTTGCATCACGAATTCTTTGGGTGCCTGTGGCGGAAACCGGGTCGATCGTTTAGGTTGAGGAGTAGGGTCGTCTTTCGTCCGCGAGTTCCGCTTCCCTTGAGCGAGGGATCTTCCATGTCGCGAAGAGCCGTGTCGGGTTTGAAGGCGGGCTTCACGCTGATCGAGCTGCTCGTCGTGATCGCCATCATCGGGGTGCTGGTCGCTCTCATCATGCCCGCGGTCCAGCAGGCGCGCGAGGCCGCCAACCGGACCCAGTGCATCAACAACCTGAAGCAGATGGGCCTGGCCTCGCAGGAGTATCACGACTCCTTCGGGACCTTCCCCGGCGGCTGGTTCTGCGACACGGTCAATGACGCCAATTGCATCCCGACCGTGGCCCAAGCCTACATGTGGAATGGCCTGTCCGGCCTGATGCTCAAGCTGGAGCTGGGCAACATCTACAACGAGCTGAACCTCAGCCTGACGACGAACGACCTGAGCAATTCCACCGGCATCCGCAGGACGATGAACGTCTTCGTCTGCCCGTCCAATCGCCGGGCGATCGTGGCGGCCAGCAGCAACGCGACCAGTTCCGCCTTGAAGTACGGCCCGTCCGACTATCGGGGCAACATGGCCTCCGGCTACAACGGCGGGATCACCCCGACTTACACCTCGGGCAACACCGACCCGACCAACACGCTCGACTCCAACAATCAGCCCTTGCTCGGCATCTTCGACAACGGCCTGACCTTCATGAACTCCGCCGTCAGCATCGCCGACGTGACCGACGGGACCTCGAACACCGTCCTCATGGGCGAGTCGCTCGCACTCCAGTCCACCTGGGCCAAGGCCAGCGACTGCTGCGTCCGCACCACGATCGATCGGACCATCAACAAGCCGATCGTGCTCAACGCCCAGAACTATTACACCTACTGGAGCAGCAAGCACCCCGGTTGCGTCAACTTCCTGCGGTGCGACGGCAGCGTCCAGACGGCCACCAACTCGATCCAACGCCCCGTCCTGGTCAAGATGATGACCCGAAATGGCGGCGAGGCCATCTCCGCAGACCAGATGAAGTGAGCCGCCAGCCCGGCCGAGCTGGACCAATCATGAGGAGCCGCCGGCCGTCCCCCTCGGGGAATGGCCGGCGGCTCTTTTGTTGTTCGGCCCTGCATGCGAAAATCCCGGCCGGGAGGTCGGGGTTGGACTCGGCTCGGGGTGCTCCCGTGCTGGTGAGCGATCAGGCCTTCTTGGCGCAGTTGGAGCCTTCGAGTCCCGGCTTCTTCTCGGTGATGACCTGGCACTTGGGAGATTCCTCGGCGTTGAGGGCCGTGAAGTCCTTCCAGTCTTCGGGCAAGTTGTCTTCGTGGAAGATGGCCTCGACCGGGCACTCGGGGACGCAAGCCTCGCAGTCGATGCACTCTTCGGGGTGAATATAGAGCATCTGCGCCCCTTCGTAGAAGCAGTCGACGGGGCAGACGACGACGCAGTCGGTGTACTTGCAGTCGAAACAAGGCTCGGCGACGATATGGGCCATTCCCAACTCCTGATTGAGTCCTGTCCGATCGGGTCGATCGGCGACCGGCCGGCCGGGGCGATTGCCGGCCGATCGCGGGTTCATCATAAGGGCTTGCGCCGCGAGGGGTCAAGCCGCCAATGACGGCTCAGCCCGGCGCCTTGCGGAGCGCGTGCTTGATGAGGATCGGCTTGACGGGGACGTCGTCGTGACTGTTGCCCCGGACGTCGCCCTTGGTCGTGGTCTGGGTCTTGGCGATCGCGTCGACGACGTCCATCCCGTCGACCACCTTGCCGAAGACCGTGTAGCCGCCGGGGGCCTCGTCCAGCGCCCGGTTGTTGGCGTGGTTGATGAAGAACTGCGAGGTCGCCGAGTTCGGGCTCGGCTTGCGGGCCATCGCCAGCGTCCCCCGCGCGTGCTTCAAACCATTGCTCGACTCGTTCTTGATCGCCGGGTAGGCCCCCTTCGTCTTCTCTTCCAGCGTCCCGTTGGCGTCCTTCATTCCGCCGGTCTGGATCATGAAGCCGGGCATCACCCGGTGGAAGACCAAGCCGTCGTAGAATCCCTCGTCGACATAGCGGAGGAAGTTCTCCGTCGAGATCGGCGCGTTCTTGCGGTCGAGCTGCAAGGTGATCGGCCCGGCGGTGGTCTCCAGGACGACGATCGGACTGGGGTCGGCGGCCTGGCCGGGCTGCTTGGCGACGGCCTTCGAGGTGAGCTGGGCCGAGGCTGACGAGACCAGGCCGGCGAGCAGGAACGGTGCGGAGAGGAGGATTTGGCGTCGCATGGTCGGAGAGTCCCTCGGGGTTGGAGCGGGTCAAGGGGCCCGGTGGGGCCCGATCGAGCCCGAATCTAGCACAGGGCCCGCCGGGCTGTCGATGGCCCCAGACGCCGGACGGCCGGGCCATCCCGGGGTGGGGATGGACCGGCCGTCGCGGCGTCTTCAACGATCGTCCGGCTCACCTCACTCGCCGAACTGCTTCAGGAGCGAGGCGAGGCTGACGGCCATCGCGGCGGGTAGGCGGTCGCTCCCGGCCTGCGCGACCTTGAGGTACTCGGCGGCCTTGCGGGCGGTCGCCTTGTCGGAGGCCATCAGGCGGCCCATGTGGTAGTTCAGGACCGGGTGGTCCGGCGACTTGCCGAGGCCCTTCTTGTACGACTCCTCGGCGTCCTTCGGGTGCTTCAGCTCCTCCTGGATCGAGCCGAGGGTGTCGTAGAACTCGCCGGGGAGGACGTTGGGGTCGACCCTTTGGAGCAGCCCCTGGGCCAGTTCGAGGGCCTTCCGGCTGTCGCCTCTGTAGCTGTGGAGGATCCAGGCCTTGTTGTTGACCGCCTCGACCACGTTGGGCTGGGCGGCGAGGATCGCGTCGTAGTGGGCCATCGCCCGGTCCTGGAGCTGGCGGGCCTTCTCGGGGTCGGCCTGCCCTTCGGACGAGGTCAGCAACAGGTCGCCGAGGTTGAGCCGGGCCTGGGCGTTGTCGAGCTTGGCGACGGCCTTCTCGGCCCAGGGGATCGCCCGGTCGACCTGGTTGGAGCGGGAGAAGCCGTTGGAGGCGGCGAGCATCATGCCGCCCTTGGGGTCGGCCCCGGCGATCGAGTCGGCCAGGGCGGAGGCCTGGTCGAGGTCCGCCTTGGCGGCCGAGGCGGCCAGGCCCCGGGGGTCGGCCAGGACCTGGACGGCCATCGTCAGGGCGGTGGCGTCGTCGGGGTTGGCCTCGAGGGCGTCCTTCAAGGTCGCCACGGCCGGGCCCCGCTCGCCGCTTTGCATGCGGATGTCGGCGGCCAGGTGATAGGCCTCGGCGTACTTGGGGTTGGCCTTGATGGCGACGGCGAGCCGATCGAGGGCCCGGGCCCGGTTGGCCTGGACCTGGGCGGGCGGGCCGGGCTGCGAGGCGGTGGCGCGGGCCTCGACGAGCAGGGCGGCCAGGCTGATCGGGCCGTCCGAGTCGGCGTCGATCAGGTACTTCGCCTGGCGGAGGGCCTCGTCGGTCTGGCCGTTGCGGAGGCTCAGCCGGGCGAGCTGGAGCCTCTCCTCGAGGAGCCGGGGGTCGCGGGCCAGGGCCTCGGTGTAGGCGGCGGCGGCCTCGCGGGACTGGCCTTTCGAGGCGAAGATCCGGGCCCTGAGCAGCGGGCCGACCGGCGAGGCCTTGGCCTGGGCGTCGACCTCCTGGGTCAGGGCGAGGGCGCGGGTGGTGTCGCCCCGCCTCAGCTCCAGCTCGCATTCGAGCTGGGTGAAGGTCGGGTTCCCCTTGAACCGGCCGCGATCCTCGTAGATGAGGGCGGCGGCCTTCTCGTCGAGCCGCCTGGCCTCGGCCCGGTCGCCCCGATTGGCGGCCTCGACCGCCTGGCCGGCGACCATGCGGACCTGGGAGGCGGCGGAGGCCGTGTCCGTCGGGTCGTCCTTGACGAGGTCGGCGGCGACCCGCTCGGCCGAGGCGAAGTCGCCCTGCTCGGCGTAGATCGTCAGGAGCATCTTGCGGTAAGGGCCCTTGGGGTTGGCCTGGGCCCGCTCCTCGACGAAGCCGGCCCCGGCCTTCTTCCCGTCCAGGATCGAGAGGACCTTGCACTTGGCCTCGACCAGCTCGACCGAGTCGGGGATCAGCGTCAGCCCCTTATCCAGCACGGCCAGGCCGCGGCGGAATCCCTGGTCGACCGGCGGGGTCTTCGACTCGACGGCCGCCATCATCACGTAGAGGACCGCCGGGGCGGGCTTGCTGGCCTTCGCCGTGGCCTCCAGGGCCCGGTTGATCGTCGCGATCGCCTCGGCGTGCTTCTCTCGGCGGGAGAGGATCTCGGCCCGGGTGACGGCCGCCCCGGTGTAGGTCGGGTCGGCCTTGAGGATCTGGTCGGCCAGGGCGAGGGCCGAGGCGTCGTCCTTGTTCAGTCGGCAGAAGGTGGCGGCGCGAACCATCTCATCGGGCGTGGCGGGCGATTTCGGGTCCTTCAGCAGGGCGTCGATCTCCGCCTTGGCGGCGGGCCACTCCTTCTTGGCGACGAGCGCCCCGACGATCTGCCAGCGGATCGCCCGGGCGACCTCGGGGGTCTTGGGCTCCTTGAGCATCGAGCGGTAGCGGGCCAGCGCTGTGTCGATGTCGCCCCCCTCCAGCGCGATCCCGGCGAGGGCCGACTGCGAGGCGGTGGTCAGGTTCAGCCCGTCTTCCAGCTCCTTGACCGAGTCGCCCTGCGCCAGAGTCTCGAAGATCCTCGAGGCCCCTTCGGGGTCGGTCCGGCCGTCGAGCCGGGCCTTCCAGAACTGGACGACCTTGTTGTTCGGGTCCTTCTGCAAGGCCGACTCGAAGAACCGCGAGGCGGCGGGCATGTCGTTCCTGGCCAGGGCGAGCTGGGCGTCGAGCAGGTCGCCGGTCGCGGCGTCCTTCCAGCGGGCCCGGACCTTGGCGATCGAGGCGGTGACGGCGTCGTAATCCTTGGCCGCCAGCTCCAAAAGGGCGAGCTGCACGAGCGGGGCCGAATTGTCGCCCCGCTCGGCGACGTCGGCCAGGAGCTTGCGGGCCTCGGCCGTCTTGTTCAGGTCCTTGGCAAGGATCTGGGCCCGCATCTGCACGGCCGGGACGCTGTCGGGGACCTTGGCAAGGAAGGCGGCCAGGGCCCGGTCGGCCTCCTCGGGCTTGCCGAGCTTGCTCAGGGTCGAGGCGTCCAGGACGACCAGCTCGGCGCTCTCGGGGAACCGGGCGCGGGCGGCGTCGAGCCGCTTGCGGGCCTCGTCGTGGCGCTTCAGGTCCTGGAGGGTCAGGACGGCGAGGTTCTCGGCGGCAGGGCCGGCCTGCTTCTTCGAGACCAGCCAGTCGATCCGCTTGAGGGCGTCGGCGGGGCGGCCGAGCATCACCTCGATCTGGGCGAGCCGCAGCTCGACCGCCGGGGTGGCGTCCTGACCCTGGCCGAAGGCCCGGCCGTACTCCTCGACCGCCTTCTTCAGGTCGGTCGGCGAGCGCCGGGCCTGGTGGATCTCGCCGCTGAGCAGGTGCAAGGTCCCTTCCAGGTTCTTCGGGAGCCGGCCGAGCTTGACCTCCTCGATCAGGCGGGCGACCATCGGCTCGGCGTCCTCGGGATAGCCGGCCTGCACGACCGCCCAGGCGGCCCATATCTGATACTGCGGCTCCAGGTTGCCGAGCCGCTGGGCGAGCTGGAGGTACTGCCGGCCCATCGCCGGCTCCTGGTTGAGGATCAGGGCGACGCCGTAGCGGGCCTGGGCCTCGGCCAGGTGCGGGAGCTGGGTGGCGGCCTTCTTGAGGTGTTCGAGGGCCGTGGCGCGCAGCTTGACCTGCTCGACCCTGGAGACGTCGGCGGCCTGGGCGTCGGCGACCATCCCGGCCTTCTCCAGGTCGATGGCTCCCTGGAAGAGGTGGCCGAGGGCCTGGTATTTGGTGAACTTGCACTCCAGGAGGGCCTTGATGTGCGGCGAGGCGACGTCGTAACGACCCTTGTCGTCCAGGTTCGAGAGCGACGACTCGACCGCCAGGGCGTGCAAGCCCATCGCGGTCTCGCCCGTGGCCTGCTTCACGGCGGCGGGAGTCTTCAGGCCTTGCAGCGCGATCACAAGGCAACGGTCCCGCTTGTCCCGAAAGCGAAGATGGTCGGCATACGCGAGGTAGACGTCCAGGGTCGGCCCATTCCTGGCTTCCAGCGACTTCCGAAAGATCTGGTCCGCCACGTCGTCGAGCTTCTCGGCGTAAACCTTGAGGGCTTCCTTCTGCTCGGGGTTCTCGCGGCCACGGCCGGTCAGGGCCCGCTGGACGTCCTCGAGCAGCATGCTGATCCGGGTCAGGCGGGTCGGCGGGATCATCGTCTCGTCGGAGGCGGCGAGGGCCTCGCGGGTGACGCGGTCGATCGGCCCGGTGAAGGCGGCGGGGTCGGGCGAGGCCAGGGCGTCGATGGCGTCGATTCGCAGCAGGGCCATCCGGTCGACCGGGTCGGCATCCGCGGGCAGGGCCACGGCCCGGGCCTTCTTGAGGATCTCGTCGAGCCGGGGCTTGTCGTTCTCCAGGCCCGCGAGCCGCCCGGCGATCCAGTCGGTGCGGAGCCTCCGGGGCGACTCGGTCTCCAGGACGGCGAGGTGGCGGCGCACCACCGGGATGTTCGGCGAAGGCCCGTCCAGCTCCTCGGCGGCGAGCACGTAATGGGCGTCGCGGTTGGTCGGCTCCAGGGTGGCGAGGTCCTTGGCCCATTTCACCTGCTGGAGGACGTCATCCTGGCGGATCGCCTCGGCCAGGAGCTTCCGGCGCGGCTCGACCCGCTTCGAGCCGTTCCGGGTGGAGGCGTCGAGCGAGCCGAGGTAGAGCGTCCGCAGCTCGGCCTTCTTCTCGGCCGGGGCCGTCCGGGACCACTCGTCGTAAAGCCCGGCCAGCTCCTCGTGGATCGCGTTGTTCTGGCCATCGAGCTTGAGGGCACGCAGGTAGTCGAGCTTGGCCTTGTCGTATTCCTTCGCCTTCACCTCCTGCCGGGCCCTGGCCAGGATGTCGGCGGTGCCTTGCCGACCCATGACCGTGGCGATGGTCATCAGCCCGAACAGGGCGACGACCACGAAGAGGCCGGAGAGGATCAAGAGCGGTTTCCATCGAACGGTCATCGGTCGCGACTCCTGTTGCTCGTGGGGCCGGGCCAGGCTCGGCCTCCGGGGTCCTTCCCGGGAGGTCGACCGTCCGGGTCGATCCCTTCAGAGGCTTTGCGCCGGCCTGGCCGGCGAAGAGGCCGGGGGGAGGGTCGACTTCGGCCGGGTGGGGCCCGCGACTCGCGAACGGTCGCCGGCCAGCTCCCCTGCCTCGAACCTCGAAATCCGGCCGGGTCGACCGACATCGATCACCCCCCTCGACCTCGCCCGGAGCGGCCTCGACCCGGTGGTCCTCCTTTTTTTCGGAAAGTGTGTTCGAAGCGACCGCGAGATCCTGAATATAAGTCCGAAGGCCGGAAGTCCCACCTCGCGCAGGAACACCCCCGATGCCCGCCACCGAAGCCCAGATCCTCGCCAATCGGGCCAACGCCGCCCGCTCGACCGGCCCGAAGACCACGTAGGGGAAGGAGGCCTCGCGGGCCAACGCTTACAAGCACGGGCTCACCGGCGCGGGGGTCGTCGTGCCCGAGGAGGGGGCCGCAGAGGTCGAGCGTCGGGCGGAGGCCTTCCGGGCCGAGTTGAAGCCGAGCGGGGTCGTCGGCGAGACCCTGGTCCGGCTCGCCGCGAACCTCGCCGTCCGCATGGAGCGTTGCGCCGAACAAGAGACCGCCGTCATCGCGGACCGGGTCCGTCGGGCCGAGGCCGATTTCGTCCCGCCCGAGGGGTCGACCGCGGCCGAGGCCGCCCGCCTCCGCGCCGAGGCCGGCAAGATCGCCCTGTTCGACCCCTCGAAGGAAGCCACCCTGCTTCGCAAGTACGAGGCCGCCGCCCGGAGCGGTTTCTTCCGGGCCCTCAAGGAGTTGCGCACCATCGAGCGGTCAGCGAAGCCGGCCCCGGTCGCCAACCCATTGGCTTCGTTTTCGCCCGCGGAGTCGCCGACCTTATCCTCAACCCCGTCCCGCCCCGAGGGCGTCCCGAAGGCCCCGCCAAGGCCCTCGCCGAGGGTCGAGCCGATCGATTTCGACCGCCTCGGGGGTCGGGTCGACGTGCCGATCGCCATCGGGAGACACCGTTAAGCCCCGAACCGGGACGCGGATCACGCCATTCGAAAGAGTCGAGGCCGCCCGGGAGTGGCCGGGTGGCCTCGCGCGTCTCGGTCGATCGAAGCTCAGCGGATGACCGTCGTCCCCGCGCCGGCGAGGACGGCCTCGACCCGGTCGGGCGAGGGGGCTGGTGCCGCCGTCGGTCGGTAGAAGGCGGAGAATCGGGAAGACAGGCGGCCAGCGAGGGTCGTCCGGCTCCGGCAATGCGGGCAAGTCCCGCGATCGGAGAGGTCGATATTCGCGTAACGCTCAGGGTCCTTGACGAACCGCTCGCGCTCGCCCGAGTCTTTGAAGAGGTAGAGGTGACCGGCGTAGACGACGCCCCAGTGGGGGTCGCCGGGCTTGAGGTCGCCCCGATCGACCTGGCTGACCGGGCATCGCCCGTCGTTGGCCGGGGCGAAGGAGTCCGGTTTCCGGAGGAAGGCGACCTGATCGGCCTCGGAGGCGAACCGGAAGACCCGGCCGTCGTGCTCCACGGCGAGGTCGGGGCGGCCCGGGACGAGCTTCTGATCCTTCAGGAGGCTGACCGGGCAGTAACCGGCCAGCGCGACTTGATCGTCCTGGGACTTCTTCTTGCGGGCGGCAACCTGCTCGGGCAGGCGCTCCTCGCGGCGGAGGACGTCGGCCAGCGTGGCCTCGAACGGCTCGGGCTCGAAATAGCCTTCGATTTTGACCACGACCTCGCCATTGGGGCGGACGAGGACGGTCGAGGGGAGGCTGTTCAGGCCGAGGCTCTGGGCCAGGGCTTCGTGCTCGTCGGACCGAAGTTTAACGGGGACGAACTGGTCGCGAGACCGGCCGATCACGGCGGGATGGACGAAGGTCGCCCGGTCCATCCGTCGGCAGTTGATGCACCAGGGGCCGGTGAACTGGATCCAGAGGAGGAGGTCGCGCGACTTCGCCTCGGCCTGGGCCTGCCCGAGGTCTTCGCGCCAGTTGATCTTCTTGGGGTCCTCGGCGGCGAGGACGTCGGCGGCAATCGCCCCGAACGCGAGCAAGGCGAGCAGGCAGGCCCGGCCCGGCCGGGTTGCACGATATGTCATCGGTCGTCTCCGTCAATCGGCGGCCGTGAGGGTGGGGGAGCCAACGAGGGGGCAAAGACAATGTCAGCGACGCACCCATCCCTGGAGTTTCAACCCTTCCCCGTTGGCGAGGGGGCGGGCAGGCCAGACCGTTGGCGGCTGATGTTCTTGTGCAATGAAACTATTTGAGTCATCGGCCGGCCGACTTCGCGATCTCCAGAAAAAAAAGCGGGCGGCCGATATCCGGCCGCCCGCCTCGAGATCCCCATCGGACCACAGCCCGGCCCCGCCCTCAGCGGCGATGCCCGCGACGCCCCCGGAGGGCGACCGGCGGCTGGAAAAGCTCGTTGACGATGAACGACTCGCGGAGCCGGATCGGGTCGACCATCAAGGGGAGGAGGGTCGAAGCCGTGACGACGGTCGAGGTCTTCGAGGGTGCCGAGGGGGCATTGGCCAGGTCCGATCCGGTGGCCGTCGCCATCGGGGTGATGGTCGTCAGGGGGGTCAGGGTGATCGGCCTGGCCAGCGACTGGTTGACGATCTGGCTGACGCCTTCGAGCCTCGGCCGGGCCGCCACCCCTTCGGCTTTCCGGTCCGGCGGCGGGGCGGGCTGCCGACTCTTCGACGCCCGGCGGTTTGCGACCCCCGTGGCCTGGCGAGGCGGGGCGATCCGGGTTGGCCTGGCCGGATCATTGGGGATGATGAGGATGTCGTCCTCGCCGCCGGCGATGCGCCGGGTCGTCGTCACCGCCGGACGGGACGCCTGCGGCCCCCATCGGAGCGTGGGGTCGCCCGGCCTCGGGCCGCCGCCGGGCATCGGCCGAGGCTGGCGGGGCGGGGATCCCGGCTGTTCCTTGTTGAAGAGGGCGGTGAGGGCCCAGATCGCCACGAAGCTGACCGGGACGATCGCCCGGAGGATCAACTGCATGTCCCAGTTCATGGTGCCCGCCGATTCGAGGGGTCCGGGTGCGAGGCCTTCGGTCTTGGGCCGGTCAGGAGTTCACCGGCTCGCGTCGGTTGTTGTTGTTGCCGGTCCCGGCGATGGTGGACCGCATTTCGGTGTCGGCCTGGACGTTGCGGAGGTTGTAATAGTCCGTGACGCCCAGGTTCCCCTTGCGGAAGGCCTCGGCGATGGCCAGCGGGATCTCGGCCTCGGACAGGATGACCTTGGCGCGGTTCTCCTGGACGGCGGCGAGGAATTCCTGCTCCATCGCGACGGCGAACGCCCGCCGCTCCTCGGCCTTGGCGCGGGCGACCCGGGTGTCGGCCTCGGCCTGCGCGGCCTGGAGATTGGCGCCGATGTTGTCGCCCACGTCGATGTCGGCGATGTCGATCGAGAGGATCTCGAAGGCCGTCCCGGCGTCGAGGCCCTTCTCCAGCACCCGCTTGGAGATCGAGTCGGGGTTTTCCAGGACGAGGTTGTGCGACTCGGCCGAGCCGATGGTGGTGACGATCCCCTCGCCAACTCGGGCGATAATCGTCTCCTCGGTGGCCCCGCCGACGAGTCGGTCGATGTTGGTGCGGACGGTGACCCGGGCCTTCACCTTGAGCTGGATCCCGTTCTTGGCGATGCCGTCGATCGTCTGCCGTCCCTTGGTCGGGTCGGGGCAGTCGATCACCTTCGGGTTGACCGAGGTCTGCACCGCGTCGAGGACGTTCCGCCCGGCGAGGTCGATGGCGGCGGCCCGCTTGTAAGACAGGGGGATGTCGGCCCGGTTGGCGGCGATCAGGGCCCGGACGACGTTGGGGACGTTGCCGCCGGCCAGGTAATGGGCTTCGAGGCTCCGGGTCGTGATCCCGTCCTTGTCGCTGAGCCCGGCCTGGATCGCCATGATCTTGGAGCGGACGATGATGTTCGGGTTGACCTTCCGCAGCGACATGCCGACCAGCTCGATCAGCGTCACCTTGGCCTCGGAGAACTTCGCCTGGACCCAGAGGTTGAAGTACTTGGCCAGCAGGACGAAGGAGATCAGCAGGAAGAACCCGATGACCGCCACGATGGCCACGACGATGAACTGGGAGCCCGAGAATGGGGCCTGGGCGAGGATCGGGTCAGGCATGGTTGTCCCTCAATGTGGAGTCGGGGGCCGGGCTCGGGACTCGTGGTCATCCCCGGATTTTATAGCCAAGGGTCCGGGCAAGCGACACGCCCCCGGTGCAATTCGCCGGATTCCCGGGATTATCATTCTAGTCGGCCCCGACCCCATCGCTCAGGTCGGCCCGGGGAGGCCCGCCGCCGTCGAGGGCAGGACGACCAGCCGACCCGACCGGACCCGGACGGCCTCGACCTCCAAACCGGCCTCGATCAGCCCGGATTCGGCGACCGCGTCAATCCGCCGCCCCTCGAACTCGACCATCCCCGAGGGGCGGAGCGGCGTCAGGGCACGCCCCCGGCGGCCGACCAGCCCGAGCAGGTCCAAACCTCCGGCCGAAGGGGCGACCTCGTGGGCCTCGGGCGGGCGGAGATGGGCGACCTGTCCCAGATTGGTCCGGGAGAGCAGCGTCGTCCAGGCCAGGAACCCGGCGGGGATGGACGCCAGCTCCCATCCGAGATAGAGGATTCCCGTCGTCGAGGACTGCGAGAATCCCAGGTAGAGGAGCCCTCCCAGGACGCAGGCGGCGAGGACCCCCAGGGCACCGGCGGTCGGCAAGAGGTCCTCGGCGATGAGGAGCCCCAGGGCCAGGACGACCAGCAGGAAAGGGATGATGAATCCGCCCATCGGCCTCCACGCGGGGTCGCCTCAGGCGATCGGCTTGACGATGACGTTCCGGCCCTGGACGTCCACGACCTCGACCAGGGAGTCTCGATGGATGTAATAGCCGTCGGCCCGGACGTCGACCAGGAGGTTGCCGAACCGAACCTTGCCGCTCGGGCGGAGGACCGTGGTCGTCCGCCCGGTCTCGCCCATCAAGAAGGCCAGGCTCTCGTAGGGCTCGTCCATCGACGGCTTGGCCGTCGGGTCGTCCAGCTCCGACCCGTTGTACGTCTGCGCCTTCAGGACCATCCGGTTGAAGACCGGGAGCGAGGGGATGAACCGGCCGAACAGGGCGATCCCGACCCCCACGCCGACCATCACGCCGACGACCTGGAACAAGGTCCCGGCCATCTGGCGATACTCATATTCCTGGGTCGGCCAGATGAAGGTGTGGCTGGCCATGACGACGCTGACCACGATCAGGAGGAATCCGCTCATCCCGAAGACGCCGAAGCCGGGGAAGACGAACAGCTCCAGCGCCAGGCAGATCAAGCCGACGAGGAAAAGGAGGATCTCCAACTGGTCGGCCGTCCCGCTGAGGTAGCGACTCCAGAAGAAGAGGAGGAAGGCCAGGGCCGAGGTGATCCCCGGCAGGCCGATCCCCGGCATCTTCACTTCCAGGATCAGCATGAAGACGCCGACGAAAAGCAGGACCCACGAGACGAACGGGTCGTTCAGGGTCGTGACCAGGCCGTCGACCCAGGTCGGGCCGTCGACCCGGATCGGCTTGCCCCGCAGGCCGTAGAGCGACTTGAACCCCTCATCGTCGTCGACCTCCTGCCCGAGCCCGTAAGAGGCGGCCTCGCCGGAGCGGACGACGAGGGCGACGCCGGGTTCCTTGACGGTGGAGGGGTTGAGGTAGGTGTCCGGGTTGCTCAGGACGACCGACTCCAGGACGAGCGTGGGGGCGCCGGTCTGGGCGTTGGTCGCCTGCATAATCCGGGCGTTGCGGTCGACCATCGCGTGGGCGACGGCCGTGGGGTGCCCCTTCTGGGCGGCGAGCCCCTCGGCCCGCTGGGTCAGGCTGTCGAGCTGCCCCTCGGTGAGGTCCTGCGCGGCCCGCCTCCCGTTCCCGACGATGATTTGTTGGACCCCGCCCATCGTGGCCCCCTTGCGGAAGACGATGTCGTCGCAGGCCAGGGCCAGGAGCGCCGAGACGCCGGTGGCCCGGTCGTCGATATAGGCGACGGTCTTCATGTCCTTGATGTCGGCGATCATCGTGGCCACGTTGTCGGCCGAGGTGTTCAGGCCGCCCGGGCTGTTGATCTTGAAGAAGACCAGGTTGACCTTCTCGCCCCGGGCCTGGGCGATCCGGCGGCGGAGGTACGCCTCCTTGGTCGGGTCGATCCGCCCCTCGATGGCGACCCAGACCGGCCGGGGTTCTTGCAGGAGGGTGGGGTCGTTGGAGAAGGCTCGGGAGCTGATCCGGTAGACGTTGGCGATCTCGGCCTTGTCGGCGGCCCGGAGCTTGGCGATGCCCTCCTCGCGGGCCCTGGCCGAGGTCAAAAGGCCCCGGCTCCCGCCTTCCCAGGCCGACTGGACCTCGGTCTCGGCCACGTTGTTGGCCTTGAGGAACGCCTGGAGGTTTTCCGGGAGGACGTAGTGGGCCTGGCGATCGGCGGTGCGGACGACCTTGAGGTCGGCGTCGCGGTCGAGCAGGCCGGCGAGGAGGTCGGGGTCGCGGCCGGTCCGGCGGGCCAGGATCTTGACCAGCTCGCGATAGTCGGGCTTCACGGCCTCGCCGTCGGGGGTGATCGGCCCGACCGTCGCCTCGGGGCCCATCACCAGCTCGACGCAGGCCAAGGCCGGGAGGACGGCGTAACCTTTAAGCGGCTCGGGGACGTAGGCGACCGTCAGCTTGGCGGCGCCCAGCTCGGTCGAGATGTAGTTGGCCAGGTCGTACGAGGTGCCGAAGTGGCTGGTGCCCGGCTGCGTCCGGCCGGGTCGGAACTCGAAGACGAGGATCGGCGGCGGGAGTTTCTGGGCGAGGGTCCTGGCCAGGAGTTGCCGGGTCGACGCCTTGATCCGATCCAGCACGTCGCTGTCGATCGGCTCCTCGATTTGGAAGAACTGGCCTTCGTTGCTCTCCGCCGCGGGCGGAACCTGGCCATTCGCGGCCGGCACGGACGCCATCCCGAAGCCGGCGAGGAGGGCCAGGCCGGCCAGGAGCGGGCGCGTGGGAAGCGATCCAATCATCTCAGATGGACTCCCTCCGTCGATCGGCCGACGCACCGAACCGGGTCGGGTCGGACGGCCCGGGCGGCACCCGGGGAGCCCGTCCCGGGGGACGGCTCGCTCCATCCGGCGCCGGCCCGAACAACCGATTATAAGCCCGCGCGCCGCCCATCGTCAAACACGGCGAGGCGTCGCGAGGGCCCGGTCGGTCGGTCGGGATTTCTCGGAGGGCCCGTGGGCTCAGCGGGGGCGGGTCGCCGGCCTCGTCGGGGGCTGGGCCGCGGGGCGGCGGGCGGCCCTGGCCGGGTCGCCCGGCGCGGGCTCGGCCCCTTCGGCCCCCGGGTTGCGGATCACCTTCCAGCCCTCATACTGCTTGGGCTTGAAGAAAGACTGGTCGAGCGGCCGGTTCGCCACGATCGTGTTCGACCCGCCGGCGAAGCGGAACTCCTGCCGCTCCTTCTCGCCCACGGTGTAAAGCCAGAGCTGGTTGGGCAGGTAGGTCGTCTTGCTCAGCCAGAGGAAGGCCCGGCTGAAGCTCTTCTTGTCGATCTCCTCGCGCGGGTCGATCCCGATCAGGTACTCCTTATCGTCTTCCTTCAGCAGGCTCATCGAGTACCGCCGCCTGGCGTCGGCCGCCTTCATGTTGAAGAGGAAGGGGAGCGGCCCTTGCTGGAGTGCCTTCTGCCTCGACTCGTCGTCGAGCGGGAAGATGAACATCTTGCGGTCGTCCCAGGAATACTGGAGGACCTCGGTCCCGGTGCAGACGATCCGCTCGTAAGGCTCGGCCTCCAGCTGGGCGACCATTCGGCCGGACTTGTCGGCCGAGACCAGCGGCTTGCCCTTCGGGTCGAGCTTGTTCTTCTGGAACTGGAGGCAGGCCTGGTCGGGGCTCTGGAGCATCGCCCGGCCCTGGTAATACTGGTCGCCCCAGCCGACCGAGCGGTCGACCCGGTCGAAGACCACGTCGAGCGACTTGATCTGCTTGCTCTTGACCTCCCACTCGGCGAGGACCCGGTCCATCGCCTGGCGGGCCTTGGCCTGCTCGGCGTCCAGCCTGGTCTTCTCGATCGCGGGGTCGACGACGCCCTGCGTGGGCTTCGAGGCCGGCGCGGCCGCCTTCTTCGTTGCCGAGGGGGCGGCGACCTGGGCGACGCCCTCGCCCTGGATCAAGGCCCCGGCCACCAGCGTCCCAGTCCAGGCGATGAGCTTCCTCACGGGCGTCCTCCTCCTTGGTTGGCCCGAAACCATCGGCCGATCGGCGCGAATGACGGGGAGGCTCCGACCGTCGGGTGGGTCGACGGCCTCCCTTGGATGTCGGCCGCGAACATTACCAGAGGCCGCCGAAGCCGAACAGTCCAAGCTCCGCCGCCGCCGGTCCTCCAGCCTACCGAGCCGGCAAGTCCGCCCGGATTGCAACAAAGGGCGGGCTGCCGCTCGGACCGGCCGGGGGCTTCCAAAGAATTGAAAGTCGTGGCCCGATCGAGACTTAACGATTGGGGGCGGCGAAACCACCGGCCTGGCCGGGCCCCGGAACGGATTGTGCAAAAGGAACCATCAGGCCCGACACCCTGTCCGATCCTCGCTTCGCCCGTCTCCCCAGTTCGAGGAGGGTTTACCTGATGATTCGCAAGCCCGAGGCCCCACGCGAGGCCGCCCCGCCCGATTGGTCACTCCCCCTGATTGCCCTGAACCCCAGGGGGCCGCGACGGGCCGCTTGACTCGCCGATCCGGCCCCCCGAAGATGAACCTTCCCCGAGGACGAGAGGCCGCGAAGGCCGCGCCCCGGGTCGCCCCGGGGTCCTCGCCGATGGCGTCGCTCGACCGCCCGCAGCTCCGACCCCTCTCCGGCCGAAGGGTCGTCCACCAGGGGAGGCCGTTCGTTGCCCTGGAAGATCCGACGCGGCTCTTCGAGGGCCAGGTCCTCGTCCCCCTCGACCTCTTCCAAAGGGTGATCCGCCACTTTGACGGCCGGTCCACCCTCACGAAGATCGGCTCGAAGGCCCTCGCCGAAGGTGGCCCACCAATCGACCCGGCCGAACTTCGAACGCTGGTCGACCGGCTCGACCGGGCCTTGGTGCTCGAGGGGCCTTCGGCCTCGGCGGCGGTCGACGCGTATGCCCGAATCGAGGTCCGCCCGCCGAGCCTTGCGGGCCGATCGTACCTGGCCGATCCCGACGCGCTCCGGGCCGAGCTCGACCGCTATTTCACCGGGCCGGGCGGCTCCGGCCTCCCTTCTCCCGGGTCGACCAGCATCTTGAATCCGACCCGCGCCGTGCTCAGCCCGCACATCGACTTCGGCCGGGGCGGGCCGGTCTACTCGCACGCCTACCGCCGGCTCGTCGAGCGGTCCGACGCCGACCTGTTCGTCATCCTCGGCGTGGCCCACCAGCCCTGCCGGAACCGATTCGCCCTGACCCGCAAGCACTTCGCCACCCCGCTGGGCACGGCGACGACCGACCGGGCCTTCGTCGACCTCCTCGCCCGCGAGGCCGGCCCGCACCTGTTCGAGGATGAGCTGGCCCACCGGACCGAGCACTCCATCGAGTTCCAGGTCGTCTGGCTCCAGCACGTCCTGGCCGGCCGCCGGGATTTTGCGATCGTGCCGATCCTGGTCGGCTCGTTCCACGACCTGATGCGCGAGGGGGTCGAGCCGGCCGACGACTCGGAAGTTGGCGCGATGATCCGGGCCTTGAAGTCGGCCGAGGCCGCCTCGGGCCGGAAGGTCGCGTATGTCGGCGGGATCGACCTCTGCCACGTCGGGCCCGACTTCGGCGACCCCGCGCCCGTCGACCCGCCGACGCTGGAAGACGTCGGGGCCTTCGACCGCGCGATGCTCGGCCGGGCGGAGGCCCTCGACGCCTCGGGCTGGTTCGCCGGGGCGGCCGAGGTCGACGACCGCTGGAGGGTCTGCGGCCTGGCGGCCACCTACACCTTGCTCCACGCGATCGGCCCGGCTCGCGGCGAAGTCCTCAGCTACGATCAGGCGGTCAACCCGTCCCGGTCGTGCTGCGTCACCTTCGCCAGCGTCGCCTACGCCTCCGGGTCGGACCTCGATGGCGATTGACCGCCCGATCGCCGTCGACTTCCGGGCCGAGGTCGCCCGCTATGAGGCCGAGGCGGAGGTCGGCCGATGGGCGGGGCCTCGCCACCGGATGACCTATCGGACGCTCGGCGAAGGCCCGCCGCTGATCCTGATCCCCGGCCTCGCTTCGACCTATCGGGGATACGCCCCGACCCTCCTCCGGCTCGCCGCCCGATTTCGCACGATCCAGCTCGACTACCCGGGCGAGAATGCCGGCGACGGGGCGACCTTCGACGAGATCTCCCACGACGACCTCGTCGCCGACCTCTTCGGCCTGCTCGACCACCTCGGGTTGCCCTGGGCCTACCCGTTCGGCCTTTCGTTCGGCTCGACGATCGCCCTGAAGGCGATGCACGCCGACCCTTCGCGGTTCCCGAAGGCGGCGCTGCAAGGGGCCTTCGCCAGGCGTCGGCTCCTCCCGACCGAGCGGATCGCGCTGGCCTTCGGGCGTCGGCTCGGCGGGCAGACGGGGGCCTTGCCGTTCCATCGGATCGGCCTGGCGAGGAACAATCGGTTCACTTTCCCGGCCGATCGGCCCGACCTCTGGGACCATTACGTCGAGGAGAACGGCCGGACCCCGGTGGCCTCGCTCGGCCATCGGCTCGATCGGCTCGACCGGCTCGACCTCCGCCCGCTCCTCCCCGGGATCGCCGCCGAGGTCCTGGTGATCCACGGGACGGCCGACCGGATCGTGCCGATGGCCCGACATGACGAGCTGGTGGCCGCCCTGCCCCGGGCGAAGTCGGCGTTGATGGAAGGGGTCGGGCATCAGCCGCACTGGACCCACCCGGTCGAGCTGGCCGGTCTCGTCGGAGATTACCTCGGCGGTTCGGAGCGGGCGTGACTCGGGGGGCGGTCGGTCGTTACAATGCGGCCCGGCGGACTCTCGGGGCCTGGGCGGATCGGGGCGACATCGTGGGCGAAGCGACGGGCAAGCTGGTGATCGTGGGGATCGGCGACGACGGCCTGGCGGGCCTGACCGAGTCGGCCAGGAAGCTCGTCCAGGGGGCCGACGTCGTCCTCGGCGCGGGGCAGACCCTGAGGCTGCTCGACGCGATCCCGGCCCGCAAGGTGGTCCTCGACGCCGAGATGCCCTCGGCGCTCCGCCAGGTCCGCGAGGCCCTCTCGGCCCGCTCCCCGGTCCTCGTCTCGGGCGGCGACCCCCTGTTCTACGGGGTCGCCCGTTACCTCTGCGACCGCCTGGGCAAGGACCAGTTCGAGGTCATCCCCCACGTCAGCAGCATGCAACTGGCCTTCGCCCGGGTCAAGGAAAGCTGGGAGGACGCTTATCTGACCAGCCTCGCCGGCCGCCCCTTCGAGGCGATCGTCGACCGGGTCCGCACGGCCGAGAAGGTCGGCCTGTTCTCCAGCGACGACCACCCGCCGGGCCGGATCTTCCGCGAGCTGCTCAACCGGGGGATCGACTACTTCAAGGCCTACGTCTGCGAGAACCTCGGCTCGCCCGACGAGCGCGTCACCCAGGGCGAGCTGGCCGAACTCGCCGGCCTGGAGTTCGACCCGCTCAACGTCCTGATCCTGGTCCGCAAGCCCGACCGCCCCGACCGGGCCAAGGGCCTGGGCCGCTACCGACTCTTCGGCAACGCCGATTACCTGTTCGCCCAGAGCCAGCCGAAGCGAGGGCTGATCACCCAGGCCGAGGTCCGCTCGATCGCCTTGGCGCAGCTCGACATCCGGCCGACGAGCGTGGTCTGGGACATCGGCGCGGGGTCGGGCTCGGTGGCGATCGAGGCGGCCCAGCTCGCCAGCCAGGGGATGGTCTACGCCGTCGAGCCTGAGGCGGGCGACCTCGCCCTGATCCAGTCGAACGCCGAGGCCTTCGGCGTGCCGAACGTCCGGCCCGTCGCCGGCAAGGCTCCCGAGATCCTGGCGAGCCTGCCCGACCCCGACGCCGTCTTCGTCGGCGGGACCGGGCGGCAGGTCGACGCGGTCCTGACCGCCGCGTTCGCCAGGCTCGGGCCGGGGGGCCGGCTCGCGGTGAACGTCGTCACGATCGACGGGCTGGCCACCGCCCACAAGACGCTCAAGGCCCTCGCCGGCGAGGTCCAGCTCTGGAACGTAACGATCGCCCGGGGGATCGAGCAGATGGACCGGGTCCGGTTCGAGTCGGTCAATCCGACCTTCCTGCTGGCCGTGACCCGGCCGACGGCGGCCGAGGACTGAACGTGACCCCGCGAGCCGTGGATTCCGCCGGGTCATCCCTGTCGTAAGGCGAGATTGCGTTCTATAATAGCCTCCGACGGCCGGATCCGGGGCGAGACCGAGGGACGAGCGGGATGGCCGAAGCGGGCGAGATCGAGCTGGATGTGATCGCAGTCGGGGCCCACCCCGACGACGTCGAGATCGCCTGCGGGGGCACGCTGGCCAGGCTCGCCCGTCAGGGTTACAAGGTCGGGATCGTCGACCTGACCGACGGCGAGCCGACCCCCCTCTCGCCCGGCCCCGACGTCCGCTTGGAAGAGGCCCGCAAGGCGGCCGAGGTCCTCGGCGTCCACCTCCGGATTAACCTGAACCTCCCCAACCGGCGACTCTTCGACGGCTTCGAGGCGCGGGTGGCCCTGGCCAAGGTCTTCCGCAAGCACCGGCCGAAGCTGGTCATCGGCTTCGGCGGCAAGACCGTCCTGGCCTCGCCCGACCACTATCAGGCGATGCTGATCACCGACGCCGCCGTCTTCTACAGCCGGCTGACCAAGTGGGACGAGCACTTCGAGGGCCTCCCGGTCCACACGATCTCCAACCAGCTTGGCTTCGCGATCTCCCTGCACACGCTGGAGACGCCGGAGGCGGCCGGGGTGATCATCGCCGACATCGGCGATACCTTGGCGGCGAAGGTCGAGGCCGTCCGCTGCTATGCGACCCAGTTCCCGGCCAAGAAGGCCGGGATTTTTAGCGCAATCGAGACGATGAACCGTTATCACGGTCTCACCGCCGGATTCGAGGCGGGCGAGCTGTTCCTGACTTACCGCTCGGTCGGCGTGGCCGACCTGATGCGTTGGGCCTGTCCGGGGCAAGCGCGAACATGAGCCATCCGGGGGGGCCGATCTGGCCGACGAAGAACCTGGCGACGCCCGCCGAGGCCGGCGAACTCCAGGTCGAATCGGCCGGCCCGGCGACGGCCGCGCCGAGGAGCGAACGAAGGGCGACGGGGCCCAGGCTCACTGCGGCCCCAGAAAAGGCGGATCCGGTGGCAACTCGACCCTCCTGGAGCGAACGAGTCCGGGGCCTCTGGCGGGGCCTGACTGGCTCGGACGCCGATCGCGTGGCCTTGCCCGAGGGGACGGGCGACCCCGCCTCGGCGAGCCTATCCGACCCGCGGACGACCCGCGCCAGGCTCCTCCGCGTCGGCGTGGTCTCGACCGTGGGCAACTACCGCGAGCACAACGAGGACAACTTCTCGCTGCCGACGGCCGAGGGCAAGGCGATGGGCGGCGGGGTCGGCTACCGCGACGCGAGCCTCGAGATCACCATCGACGAAAGGGCGATCTACCCCTTCATCGTCGCCGACGGGATGGGCGGTCAGCTCGCCGGCGAGAAGGCCAGCCAGATGGCCGTCGACATCATCCCCAAGGAGCTTTCGCGGCGGATCGACCCGGCCGAGTCCGACGACCGCATGATCCAGAAGCTCATCAAGGATGCCGTCGCGGTCGCCAACCAGGAGATCCTTGGCCTCTCGGTCGTCCAGACCGAGTTCAATAACATGGGCACGACGGTCGTCCTGGCCCTGTTCCACAAAGATCGGGTCTACTTCGCCGGGATCGGCGATTCGAGGGCCTACCGCCTCCGCGACGGCCGGATCGAGCAACTGACCAAGGACCACTCCCTGGCCCAGGCGTTGCTGGAAGCGGGGACGATCACGGCGGAGGAACTTCCCAACCACAAGTTCAACCACGTGCTCTATCTCTATTTGGGGAGCAAGGACGCCCGGGGCGGGCCGGAAGAGATCAAGGCGGCCGAAGTCCGCGCCGGCGATCGGTTCCTGCTCGCCTCGGATGGCCTGACCGGCGTGGTCCAGGACGCCCAGCTCGCCGAGATCGTCGCCGGCTCGGAAGACCCGCAGACTTCGGCCAAGGCCCTGATCAAGCTCGCGCTGGACAACAATTCCAAGGACAACGTCACCTGCCTGGTCGTGCACGCGGTCTGATCGGTCGGCTCGCCCCGCAGAGAAGGGAGTCGACCCGACGGCCGCCGGTCGGCCGGGCCGATCGCGCCGGAGGTTGAGGCTCTCGGCCATGGCTCGGCTCGACCAGTTCGTCGCCAACCTCGCGAAGAGCGGGCTCGTCGCGTCCCCGGCGATCGAGCGGGCCCGCGCCGAGGTCGACCGGGCCGAAGCGCCCGACGCGGCGGCCCGGCTGGCGAAAATCCTGATCAGCCAGGGGGCGTTGACGACCTACCAGGCCCGCAAGGTCCTCGCCGGGGCGACCAAGGGGTTCTTCCTCGGCGATTACCGGATCCTCCGTTCGCTCGGCGAAGGGGGGATGGGCAAGGTCTACCTCGCGGCCAATCAGAAGGATGGACTCCGGGTCGCCATCAAGGTCCTCCCCCCGAGCAAGGCGGCCGACGGCGGCCAGGCCCTGCTCCGGTTCCGCCGCGAGATGGACCTCTCGCGACGGGCACGCCACCCCAACCTCGCCCGGACCCTGGACGTCGGCCACGCGGGGGGCGTCCATTTCATGGTCCTCGAATACGTCCCCGGCGAAAGCCTCTATCAACTGGTGAAGCATCCCCGAGGCGGGCCGCTCCGGGTCCCCGACGCCGCCCGCTACTTCCTCAAGGTCGTCGACGGCCTGGAAGCCGCGCATGAGGCGGGGATCGTCCACCGCGACATCAAGCCCTCCAACCTGATGGTCACCCCCGAGGGCGACGCCCGGATCCTCGACCTCGGGCTGGCCCGAGCGATGGACGAGGAGAGCCCGCTGACCCGCCCGAACATCGTCATCGGCACCCTCGACTACGCCAGTCCCGAGCAGCTCGGCAACGCCTCGGGCGCCGACCGCCGAAGCGACCTCTACTCCCTCGGCTGCACGATCTATTTCGCCCTCGCCGGCCACCCCCCTTTCGTCGGCGGCGACGTGGTCAACAAGATCTTCAAGCAGAGGATGGACGACCCCGAGCCCCTCGAGCAGGCGGCCAAGGGGGTCCCCCCCGCCTTCGCGGCGGTCGTCCGAAAGTTGATGGCCAAGGAGCCCGCCGACCGCTACCAGGATTGCGCCGACCTACGGGTCGACCTCGCCCGCTGGGCCGACCCGGCCGTCATTCGTTCGCTCCTCGGCGGCGATGATGAAGCAGCCGAAGCCTTCCGTCCGCCCCCCCCCGAACTCGAGGATGACGATCTGCGATTGCTGGCCGAGGACGAGCCCGGGTTCCTCGGCTCGGCCCTCCGCGACCTCGGCTCCTCGGAGGCGGACCCGGCCCCGATGCGTCGGAGGAGACCCGCTCGTCGAGTTCGACCCGCCGTCGTCATCGACCTCCCCGGCGCCGACGACTTCGGCCCCGACAAAACCGACGAGATCCGCTGGCTCGTCCGGTTCATCGCCATTGCCCTGATCCTGGGCACGATCGTGATCGTCGTCGCGGCCCTCTTTCAGTCAAGAAATTGATTTGGCCCGCCAATTGCACAGGCCAAGCTCGGGATTCATGCAGAATCGCTTGGGAAGAACAGGATTTCCGATGAAACCTAGCCTCCTGACCTCGATGACGAGCGGGACAGCGAAATCGATGCCTGCGAATGCATCAGATGGTGTCGTGGAAATAGGCCTCCTGCTGCCCTCCAGTCGGGCGGCGGAGTTGTTGAAACTGGCCCGTGACCGGCACGAGAGCGTCGGCCAGGTCTTGCGCAGGTTGATCGAGGTCGAACTGGCCCGGTCGGCGTGATCGTCCCCCGAGCCGTGTCATCGATCTCCCCGAACGCCTGTCCACTCTGGCCTTGTCTCGCGTGGCGATCCTCGGGCAGAATGAGTGGGTCCCCCGCCATCCGCAGGGGCTTTCGGGGCTCCCATGATGTCGCAGGGCGACGACGGCCTTGACCTCTTCCTCCCCGCCGTCGCCTCCTGGTTCCGAACGACCTTCGGCTCGCCGACGGCCCCCCAGCGACTTGGCTGGCCGGCGATCGCCCGCGGGCGGAGTACCTTGTTGTTCTCGCCGACGGGCTCGGGCAAGACCCTCGCCGCATTCCTGGCCTGCCTCGACCACCTCTGGCGGACCCCTCGGACCAGGCCTGGCGTCCGCATCCTTTACATCTCGCCCTTGAAGGCGCTCAACAACGACGTCTCCCGGAACCTCCAAGGGCCGCTCGATGGCATCCTCGAGGTCGCCGAGGCCTCGGGCTCGCCCCTCCCCCGGCTGACCCTGGCCGTGCGGACCGGCGACACCCCCGCGAAGGATCGCCAGCGTCACCTCCGCAAGCCGCCCGACATCCTCATCACGACGCCCGAATCGCTGCATTTGATGCTCACGAGCCGGGCACGGACGACGCTCGACGGGCTCTCCCACGTCATCATCGACGAGATCCATGCCCTCTGCCCGAACAAGCGAGGGGTTTTCCTCGCCCTCCTCTTGGAGCGGCTGGAGGCGATCAACTCATCAGGGTTCGTGAGGGTCGGACTGTCGGCGACCCAGCGCCCGCTGGAGGAAGTCGCCCGCTATCTCGGCGGGTCGAAAATAGTTCCGGGCCGGGGCCCGACGCGGTTCGAGCCGAGGCCGGTGACGATCGTCGACGCGGGCCGTCGGAAGGATCTCGACCTCGGCGTGATCGCCCCGTTCGACCGGACCTCGCCCCAGCCCGAAGGCTCGATCTGGCCGAGGATCGAGCGTCGCCTGTTCGACCTGATCGAAGGGCACCGCTCGACCATCGTCTTCGCCAACAACCGCCGGGTCGTCGAACGCCTGACCGGCC
>JAABUK010003593.1_pt1 | contig 26091 bp, 28 predicted proteins | sample 5559141 | NCBI WGS metagenome assembly JAABUK01 (sample SAMN10711869, study PRJNA513367) | rock metagenome | isolation source: Antarctica rocks | place: Antarctica: Victoria Land, Pudding Butte nord | collected 2016-01-03 | reverse complement strand
ATTTGGGTTGCGGTCCGTACCCAGCGGCATGGTCCTGACGTGTGATTTAGGATGAAGCCATGCATATGCAATGCTTCCGGTTCTAGTCAGCTGTGCCGTACAGCCGTTCTGGTCAACGACCACCTCGATTTCGAGTCTTAAGCCACACACACATTTCTCAAATGCAGCTCAATATGGGGAGCTACCGATCGGACGTCATTGGGCGGAGCGACGTTCCCATCAAAAATCGTAGAATCCTGCGGGCAAATTGGAACGATAATAATCGTAGCCCACCCTCCTAGTGCTGGCAAAGGCTCTTCTCTCCAGGACCTGCCATTGCACATCTTTTAAGCATACCCGAAAAGCTCACCAACACTTCTTCGAGATTGCTGTCGTGCGCTACACGGTGGAATATCCTCTTTTCCTAGTTGAACAAACGACATGGCAAGCCCAGCGACACCACCCACGCCAGCACAGGCTCAGGCAGGAATGCAAGCCTTGTTGAATGGACCAGCTGGAAAACCACCGGTTGGAGTAATGCCGAATCTTGATAATCCGCCAACACTTAATGGGATAATCATTGCGACATCAACTACATGCATCGTTATCACCACCATGGCCGTGCTTATTCGGATGTACACCAACCTATTCCTTATACGGTCCACAGCATACGAGGACTGTGAGTCTCGTGTCTGCTCCTTCTTTTGAAATCGTTGCCAAGCTAATATGCGTCAGATATCATCGTGATAGCATGGGTAAGACAAATCTCGAAGTGCTACATTTGTGATCTGTTTTACGACTAATCTGAGCAGGTGGGCCAAGTCGGCTTCACCGTCCCCTCCGTCTACTGTTTCAGGAGCGGCGGGGGTTATCACATGTGGGATATACAGCTGAAAGATTTCTTCAGACTGCTTTATGTATGTTTGATCATCACCTTAGGAATAATTCTAACACTGATGATGATCTTAGTGGATCAATATCACGGGCATACTCTACGGCATCATCGTTGCCCTAATCAAATGGTCGATTCTTCTTCAGTATCTGATCTTTGTTCCTAATTGAAAGGTCAACGTTGTTCTTTTCATGGCAATCCAAGTCGTCTTGTGGAGTGTCTTCCTCTTCTATTTCGTGGTTACCATTCTTACAGTGGTTATGTGCAGTCCACGTGAGAAAATTTGGAACAGGTTAATGACCACTGGCCATTGCTTCAACAACGATGTTGTGTTGTTGGCCTCGGGAATATTTAATGTCATATCTGACTTCTCAATTCTGGTTCTTCCCATGGTACCTATTTGGAAATTACAGATGCCACTAACGAAGAAGATTATGATAATAGCAATTTTTGCAACAGGTATTTGGTGAGTATCTCTTTGAGAGTCTGCATTTTGATGTGTGGCTGACTAACGACCATCTACTCCAAGTGCTTGCGCGACGTCTATTTTACGCACATACTACACTTGGAAAATCATAAAATCGGCAGATATCAGCTACATCATTATCATCATGGGCCTCTGGACCTGGGCTGAGATGACAACCGGCATCGTCGTTAGCTGCCTCCCTGTCACGCCCAAATTCTTCCAGCACTTCGGATCTAAAGTCTATGGGACTTTCTCTCACGGTTCTAAATCAAGTTTCAAGCTGGGGCGCGATTTCCGGCCTACTGATATCAAAAAGAAGATCGGACTATGCGCCCGACTCAAGCGGCCATTTAATAAGTACAGTAGCGGTGAAAGTCGTTCTGGAACGATTAGCGATCCAAGCAATGACCAGTCTCAACCTAAAAGAGAATACATCACGCTGAACGAAGTTGGCATAGCCGCATCTCAGAGCGATACGATCAATGGGCGATCTCAGTTGTCGGCGCAAGGGCGTCCGACGAGACGAGACGATCTCGAGACGGGCCATTATACACTGTAAGAGAAATATGCGGGAGACACGCATATTTGTTGAGAGCGAGTTTCCAGGCTGGCGGATGCTGCTGGGGATGGCTGACTTCCAATACAATCCTGAGATAACGGCTGGCAAAACGATGAGTGGTTGTATCTAAAATCCTAGCTAGAGTTCTCTGTTTAGTGGCCCACGTTTAGCGTATTCAAGACTCTTGGAAAAGCTTGGCAATGAACACACAAATTCCTCTGCCTTCCCTTTCCGCTGCGATGTATATAAATCTGTATAGCAATTAGCCAGCCCAATAGCTTACAGGAGTCTTAGTATCTGGATCGCACAGTAATCTAGAGCCCACCCCAGAGTGTGAAAACAAGAGGCTTTGGGCGGTCCAGCCTCACAAGGCTGGACCACAATTAATGAGATCACACTCATGCAGTGTCTTCAACTCAAGCTACCAAGGAACGTACTTACCATTGACTCGAAAAGAATGTGGACCCTCATTTCCTCGGCCACCCAGCCCCAACAAGGTCGGTGCTGTGAACGCGTAGCTCGTGTCAATGCTCGCCCCGTTGACTAATTAGGATCCGGTATTCTGGCACCAAAATAGGAGGGGTAGATGAAGTAAGGCTTCGGAAAAACCATGATCTACGCCCTGACGCAAGGTACTTTATGGGAATGTCTAATAAGACAGGAGCGCTTAATTCGGTACTTATCATTAGCTCATAATCGAAACGTTACGGACACCCCATCGAGGCTGAGCCAATCATCCACTCATTCGGGACGCTCCCGGACGCATGCAAAGGGTCAGCTCCGTGCCTCGGCGACATGCAAGGCTCAATGCAACATCAAAGGTTGCGAGTTTTGAAACAGCTTCCGGAAAGGGGCTCGCTCCGTGCTATAGACCAATATCGAGGAAAGCTGGTACCGATCAGCAGGCTGAGGACTGTGATGCGACAGACAATCTTCCATAATCAGTAAATACGCCGGCTTTGTCACTCAGCTCGGTGCCGTGTGGGAAGGCCTGCAAGCCTTCTGGGATGTTGTTGACATGGACATTGCCGAACCTTCTCGTATGGACTGTGGGGACCTCGTCAGTGATACCGAAGCCTTATCAAAACCTGAAGTCAACAAATCCTTTCTCTATGTACGATCATTAAGAGAGGCCCTCGCCGTATTTTAATAGACCACTGCGAATGGCCCCAAAGAAACCGAAACCAAGCTTTTTCTTCGGCCTCTAGGAGATTCGTCGAATGAAGCCTCTTGAATACGAGGAGCCGGAAGGGGAAGTAGATTACGGCAAAGAAGTACGAGCCAGGCTCAGTCAGCTTCGTCAAGTCTTCGATAGAGACATCCAGCTGTGAAGACAGTCATCGAGAGATGCATCTATGAGTACTTCCATGATGTCGGGCAAGAGTACGGCCCTGCATTCCGAGGCCTTCGACAGCTTTCGTATAACGATAACGGTGTTGCTAGCGGAAAGGTTGAAGCCTTTCGATAGTTGACCCAAGAGAATATCAATCACCATCAGCCACACATCATACATCCCGCTACACTCGATGCGTTATTTCAACTTGTGCTTATTGCACTCTCGAAGGGTACCGATGCGTTATTTCAACTTGTGCTTATTGCACTCTCGAAGGGTACCGAGGATAACATTCCAATGATGATGCCGACGAGGATAGGTGGACTTAAAATATCAGGCGGCGGTATCAGCTATCCCTGCTTAAGTACCGTTAACGCCCATGCGATAGCGGGATTCTCCGGTAGGCGCAAGGCCACCGTCAGTATGTTCGCATTACATGAAACCACGGGGGACCTCCTCTTGTCATTGCAAAGAACGGAAATGACAACCTTCGCTACCCGGGAGGCTCTGTCCCGGTCCCAAACCCCAAAGAAGAGACTCTGCTACAATCTCATGTGGAAAGCCGATCTGAATTTGCTTAGCCGACAACATTTACTAGAGTACTGCGAAGGCACGTGGCCTCATCGACCTTCGGAAGTTGAATTCTTTGAGAATCTTGGCTTCGTCCTGATCAAATACATGACTGTTGCAATTGATGCACTAGCGGAAGAGGATGCTCCAAGCCCAGATTCCCATCTTCGGCAGTACATCAAGTGGTCGAAAGTCCAGGCTGACAGTTTCCATGCAGGTCCCTTGCCGGACTTGTCCAACGGCCAACTAAAGTGGAAGACTTTGTTGCAGGATACGAAGTACAGACGAGAGCTCATCAACTAGGTTGAGTCTACGAAGCAAGGAAAATTCTTTGTCCGGATTGGAGAAAGCCTGCCCCAAATACTCATGGCTAAATTGGACCCGCTAGCATTCCTGTTGCAAGACGGTTCCATCCCCAAGTTCAATAGGGAAATCAATGATAACGTTATCTGTTACGAGCCGCTTAATCAATTCCTGGACTCGCTTTCTCACAAGGATCCGGGACTTAAGAAATTGGAGATTGGTGCCGGAACGGGGGCAAGAACAGACCATATCCTTGAGTGGACACGAAGAAGGGGACGTGCGCACCCCGGACTGTACTCAGTATGTTTACACCAATATTTCTCCAGCCTTTCTCGAGTCGGCAGCTACTAGATATGAGCGACATCAAGGCAGAATGAGATTTATGGTCTTGAATATCGAGGTCGATCCTTCCAAGCAAGGTTTTGAGCTAGGGACGTACGATCTGATCATCGCCGCCAGCGTAATATGCCCACGCCTTTCAATAGACGGCTTGCTGATCTCATCCGTGATAGGTACTCCATGCCACAAAGAACCCAGAGGTTACAATGCGCAACACTCGTGCGCTTATTGAGCCGTAAGTCCGATTGCTGTCTCGAACATGCACTACCGTTGCTCTGTCACGCCCAGTTCAAGGAACATAGTAGCTGATGATTGACAGTGGAGGAAAACTCGTAGTGTTCGAGGTCACTCAAGATGTCATACGAGCGAGGTTTGCGTTCGGGCTATTGCACGGTTGGTGGCTCAGTAAGTCCAAGACCAAATCAGGCCCGTAGGATTGCTGACTGCTGCACACAGGCGAAGAAGATTATCGGCAATCGGGACCCTGTATCACGCTCACCGAATGGGATGATCTCTTGCACCGCAGTGGTTTTTCTGGAACAGATCTTAAGATACCTGACTTTATTGACGCTAGATGTCATGAGTATAGCATCGTGATTTCAACAGCTATCGAGCCACCACAGCGTTCGAAGACGGAAATCCCCATGAACCGTCTGCCTACTCATATTTCATCGATCATAGTGGGTCATCAGAGCTCTATACAACGAGATATTGCTGGCAGACTCGCAGACAGCCTCGTGTCCAGTGGGAGAACGAAATGCGATACAGTTTCCCTCGGAAAAGCTTTTGGTTCCTGCGATCTTGACGATACATGTTGCATCTGCCTTATCTAGTTAAAAAAACCACTCGTCATGACCCAATAAGTGTACATTTGCAATGCTCAAGCGCGTCGTAACGAAAGTCTCTGGACTTCTCTGGGTCACCGATGGTGGTGGAATACTTCACGACCAACCACAAGCCCATCTGATAGATGGGCTTGCGCGAGTCTGTCGCACGGAATCCAGTAAGCTCATGTCCGTTACTCTGGCACTTGAAAACACTCTTTCATCCAGGAAAAACCATAAGACCAGCCATTTTCGTCAAATTTCTCAAGTACTTGGAGAGAGCAAGACCCAGTCCGCAGATGACTTTAAATTCGAATACATACAGCGAAAAGAATGATATGCTTTAGGTTTGCCGAGTCGTTGAAGCTATTGATCTTAATCACGAAATCTATGTCAAGACCAGGTCCTATCAACGCAAGATGCAAGAGTTCGGAAGGGAAACGCAGTTGAGATTGCACATAGAGTCGCCAGGCTCACTCGATTCCTTATGGTTCTTGGAAGATGTCTCTCCCCAGCTTTTAGCTCCTGGAGAGGTGGAGATCAAAGTTGAGTCTACTGGTGTTAACTTTATTAACTGTCTTATAGCTTTGGGCTAACTTGATAGCACGGTGTTTGGAGGTGAATGCTCCGGGATTGTAAGTAGAGTTAGATCAGGAAGTGAGTTTGTGCTAGGAGACCGCGTTGTCTCTCTGGTTGCGAACACGTACAGAATGTATACGCGCGGCTCAGCTTAGTACATCGCTAAAATCCCGAAAAGCTTGCTATTTACAGAAGCTAGCGCTCTGCCCGTGGTTTTTGGTACTGCCTAGATTGCACTGTGTGATACGGCACGCCTCCAACTAGCTGAGTCGATCCTCATCCATGCGGGTGCTGGGGGAACCGGTCAAGCGGCAATACAGGTGGCGAGACATTTGGGTGCCGAAATCTTTTGACTATGATGAGGGAACCCCCCTCTCTAATTCAAAGGGTTTTGCCAATCATCGTGACTCGAGTCAAAGAGGAGAGATTGCACGTTCCGCAGCCATTCCAAGTATTTGGAATCTCTCAGGTCGAGGAAGTGTTCAGACTTTTCCAGAGCGGGCGAAACTCTGGTAAAAGGTGATTGAGATGAGACTGCAAGACCTTGTTAGAGTACGTTCATATACGTCCCCTGGCTGCATTCACTTCGGCTGATATTTGCGACCTAGACAGTTTTACAAACAAAAGTTGACTACGAATTTGACTCGAATTCAACATATCTGATTGCCGGTGGCTTTGGGGGCCTTGGCCGGAGCGTTGCGCGATGGATGACAGAACGAGGAGCACGAAACCTTATCCTGCTCTCTCGCCCTGGGATTCGATCCGAGCATGCTATCAGCCTGATCAAGGATTTGAACTCTCTAGGCGTTCGGGTCAGCACTCCTGCGTGTGATGTTGCTATTGCGGACTCGCTCTCCGCGGCATTGACAGAAGCTAGTGAGACTATGCCACCTATCAAAGGTTTCATCCAAGCTTCCATGGTACTGGGGGTACGTTTATCCTAAAAGCTTGTGAAAAAAGTTTAAGCTGACATCGTTCGAGGACGCCGTTCTTGACAAGATGACATTTGACGATTGGAAGCTCAGCCTAGAGCCTAATGTCCACGGCTCTTGGAACCTTCACACCCTACTCCCTCGGGGAATGGACTTCTTCATATGTCTCTCGTCAATCTCTGGTATAGTTGGATCGGGTGGCCAAGCCAATTACGCTGCTGCAAACACTTATATGGATGCTCTTGTTCGATGTCGAATAATGCAAGGGGAAGAGGCAACAAGTCTCGATCTCGGCTGGATGGAGTCGGAAGGCGTAGTCGCTGAGAGCTCATTCCTGTCAACGAACATTGCAAGAGCAGGATATATGATACCAATATCTCAAGCGGAACTTTACGCCATGCTAGACCACTATTGCAACCTAGCCCTAGAATTGGGCTCAGTGGACTCAAGTCAGGCTATCATAGGTCCAGAGGTACCAGCTGCAATGCGTGAGAACGCGCTGGAAGAGCCTGATTGGATGCAAAGACCCACATTCCGCCATTTGCGCCAGATAGGTCTTAGTGGGCAGACTTCGCCTCATACAGAAGAAGCGACTGACTACGCTACCTTGTTGCGAGGGGCAGCTACCCTAGAGGACGCGGGGAGAATCGTGACCAACGGACTCCGACAGAAACTATCAAGAGCATTGTCCGTCCCTCCAGAAGACATGGATGTATCAAAACCCTTGCATGCATCTGGGGTAGATTCCCTGCTAGCCGTCGAATTACGCAACTATTTCGCAAAGGAGATGAACGCGGACGTAGCAATTTTCGATATCATGGGCGGCTCAAGCTTCGAAACTGTCAGTATGACCGTTGCAAGAAAAAGCCTATTCTGTTAAGCCGCTGCGAAGACATCAGATGGGTAATTCTAGGGCTTTGTTGTAGAGACTTGGGCAATTACCACGGAAGTCCCCCAAAACATCCTGAAGCACGTGGCGGGTATCAATGTTGCTCATCATGGATTGATCAAACATTTTACTTTAGAATGACACGTTGCAAATATCTATCCCAGGATGTGCAAGTACGGCAATTTATGTGTACGCGTTCCAGGGGTTTCTGCCAAGGCGCTAGCCGAGACGGGTGCCCAAGTTGCCAAGACATGGAATACTAAAAATTAATGCATCATGCATCCAACGACCTCCTCTCATTGCCCAGACCATTCATGTGCGAAAAATAGAAGTCCTGTCACTAGTCTAGGGTGGTCCACCCTTCTTTAACGGCCACGTAAGCCGCATCACAGCCCAGGCAACAGCGCTCAGGGTTTCTCTGCACCAGGTCTTGCATGCTTGTTTCTCTATTGAGATATGTCTCCTCAAACTTGCCATCCTAAGAATATTATTCCTTTCAGCCAAGGCAGTAACCGGGGCCCCCCAAGTCGCCAGTAAGAGCCCTGGCGACTTGGGGGCCCCGGTTACTGCTTGATCTCTACCGTTTGACACCCGGCATCTAATCCCAATCCATGCTTCCATCTCAATCACTCCTTCTACACCCCTTCCTTTTAATGGAGCCAGAAGAGGTGAAACACAAGATTCGAGAGGTCCAAAGAGTGAACCAACATGTCGTCGATCCCCGTTATCCGCTGCTCCGTCACCGTCTCTCCGACCACCATCTCTCTCCCCGCCGCTCCGCCCACCACAAGTCTTCCTCCATCTATCCATCACCCTCGACCATACCAGCCCAATGACACTCTACGCACCTTTCACCCCTCTAGACTCGCGGAATCAGAGCACCGGACACAGCGATTACCGCCTCCGCTCGCTCGCCACAGACACCATCCTGCACGCAAACACCACCTACGGCCTCATGCTAGGAACGCTCCGCATCAGCGAACCATCCCGGGACCTCTTGGCCCTTCGTCCAGGCGAGACCGTGACCCAAAACGTCCAGATCGGCGTGCACGATCAGATACCATTTCCAGGCCGGAACGAACGGGACGAGCAGCTCATGACCGTCTGCGCCGTTCCAATCGAGGATCTTGTGCCTGGAGATTACAGCATTGAGCGACCTGAATTTTTGAACGGGCAGATGGAAGGCTGGTACTGGGATGAGGGCGAGATGGGGCAGATCGTCAGGCGACATTCGCTTGGTGGTGTTCTCGGGTGGCTGGGCTGGCGATTGATGGGGAGAGTGGAGGTGTCGCTTAGTGACGAGAAGGGAGGGGTGGAAATGGAGATGAAGCTGGTAGGGGAGGTACCGGTACTGACGGTGACGGGCTCGTGCGTGGAGCTGGCACAGGAGGATGGGAGGATGTAAAAGTTCTCGGATGGGGAAGTTTGGGAGGAAGCTTGTAAGGATTTTTTGTTTTCGTGATTTTGTCAAAATTTTGTCATGATTTACCGCCCCCTTTCCATCATTCTTCGGCATGGCTAATCTGACTTGCTGTTGGGCGTGATGCAAGATGCGATGAATACGGCGTATATCGACAACCATCATTCCTCCCTGCCGAAGATTCAAGATGTATCCCTTGTCATGACGAGGCACTCGTTTCGGGGGTTTCTGACAAGGTCTCATAGCCGAAACGAGAGCCAAATTTGCCTGTGTCCGGCAGCATAATGATCAGGGAAACTACCTTTCCAGCGGCGCCCCCGCATCCTCCATGGACCAGCAGGACTCACTACTATGATGACCTATGGAATGATTGAACACCTAGAGAAATGGGAGCCGGCGTGGACACCTTTGGAAGGTGAGTGGTATGATGTGGGATCCGCTTGGGAACCGAGGGACGAGAAAAGTAGGGAATGAGAAGATGAAGAGATGAGTCGTAAAAGTTCGGGGAGTAATTGAAGGTAGGCTTATTTTGTCTTTCGGTTTTGATATGGATGAAAGAATTAGGAAGACGTATTTAACTTTCTAGATAAGCCTCCTTATACATTTCGCGAAAGCACGTGTATAAGTCCCGCATATCATTTCCCATAGTCGGATAAGTGTCAATTGGACACATCTTGCTTCAATAATTCACCAGCCCCCTTTTTTTCATATCCCTTTTATATTGCGCAAAGACCCTTCTCAGTATCCTCTAGACTTTATTTCCTCTACTAGCTTGAGATACTATAATTATGTATGTTCCATTCAGATATCAATTCTCAGATACCAATACCCCGTCTCCAATCTATTAACGCCCAACTTCCCAAGCTAGATTCCCGTTCCAAGTAATCATCGCATTGTTGACATAACCTCCCGCAGCACTACAAAGCCCCATATATCTCTGGGGATTTGGTCCTTACTCAATTTGGCAATTGCTCCATCTCCGCCTCCGACTCCCAAGCAGCCCGCTGGGTTCCTTTCTATCGCTCGCTCAGCGTCTCCATACTATCACTCACCTCTTTCTCCACCTGTGGCCCCTTCACCCTCTGTTTCGTCTCTTGCACTACATCAAAGAAAGTGTCCACATCCTTTAGTTTAGGTTTCCCACCCATCGTACTTCCGAATTGTTTTCACATCCAACACCACTCAGTTTTCTTGGGGCTATCGTAAATTTTCCACCATCTTTCGCCGTCAAGGGCTACACGCTCCGCAGATGTCATGGTGCGGATGTCTGATGCGGCTTCTGGGAAGGACAGATGTGGCTGCACTCGCTCACTGTGTTCTTGCTCGATCGTCTCTTGCTTGTCATGTAGCGACTGTTGAATTCTTTCGATCGGTTCAGCGCGCGGCGAACAGAGCTGCCTCTGGAGCGCGAGACTGCAGAGCGAGGACGAAAAGAGATCAAGGACCCGCTCGCCTTTCAAGTTTTGCATACAAAGGTTTTCGTCGCCATCCTGGGAAGACTGAGCAGCCAGCAGTGATTTTGCCATCCCAGGTCTGTTGAGGCGTACCGCAAGGTGCAGGGGTGTATCGCCGTCCACATTACGCCCCACGAAAAGTTCAGTCCGGCCGTGGAAGCGCTCGAGCAGTAAATCCAGGATGGGTTCATGTGGCTCGCGACCTTCCAGGATGGCTTGATGAATTGGCGTATTGCCCTTGAGATCTGTCGTAAGGATGATAAGTGGCGCAGCATCCAAGAGCATCTCGACGGTAGCCAAATCTGAGTTGTAGATAACGCGATGCAACAGTGGATCTAGCTGGCCATTCCCCACTTGGGATAATGTTGAAACATTGGCGCCATTCTTGAGTAATGTCCTGACTACTGCGCCGTCAACTTTAGCCACTGCGACATCCAGCGGCCTGCTCCCGCCTAGGTTTCTAGAATCGACGTTGGCGCCATGCCTGATCAAAGCCTGTAGGATCAAGTGCTCTCTTTGAGATACTGCGATGTACAGAGGTGTTTCACCCTTATTGTCTCTTGCCTCGAGGTCGGCGCCCTGAGCGACCAGAACGTCGACTATTGATCCTCGTCCTGTTGATACCGCAACAATCAATGGCGTTTCGCCCTGCTTGTTCCTCCTGTGGACGTTGGCGCCTCGTTCCAGTAACAGCTTCGTAGCGGGCTCATTTCCAAGCCTCACAACATGGAATAACAGCCTCTCACCTTCAAGTTCCGCCTCCACGTCTGCCCCATGCTCAAGCAATTGCTGTGCTATGGCTGTATCATTACGCTTTAAGGCAACACCGAGCGCAGACCTGCCGTCATTGTCCCTTGCCTCTATGTTTATCTGCGCTTCTATCAGCGTTGAGATGATCTCTTTTTCCGTCCCTGCTGTTCTCTCTAGCGCTCTGTGCAATGCCGTCCTATTGAAACAATCTCGAGATTCAACATTCGCACCCCTAGCAATCAGGAACTGTATCGTCTCTAGAGTTCCAAATCCCGATGCTCCTATGAGCGGCGTTCCATTCCCCTCATCAGCTGCATTCACATTCGCTCCGGACTCAAGCAGCTGCTGCGCAATGAGTACGCAGTCGGAGGAATACGACCGCTCTGCCACGATCATCAAAGGCGTGCTTCCATTGATGTCCGAAGCATCGACATCGAGACCGCAGCTCAGTACTAACTTTGTAAGGTCTGGGGTTCCTTCTCCTGCTGCTATGTGGAGCGCTGTTCTCCCCATGCTATCTGTAACGCTTGGGTCTGAGCCCCTGTCAAGCAGGTCTTTGGTAATAACGAAAGCGTCTTCTGACGTTTGTTTCAAAGCAAGGAGCAGCGCCGTCTCACCTTCTTCGTTGACGACTTCCAAGTCCACGACTTCGACAAGTAACCGTACCATTCGTGCTTGACTTTCCCGCACAGCTATGTGCAAAGCAGTGTTTCCATCTCCGTCCGTTGTATTGACATCGCAGCCGCTGTGATGGAGGAGCTTGGTAGTCAGAAGTATAGCCCCTGCTGTAACAACAATGTGCAAAGCATTGTTGGGGATCTGTATCAGCCCAATGAGATGGTTGAATGAACGGATATCCAAGGCCGCTACACGAAGAAAAATTACCATTTGGGCAAAATCGGCACCGATGAGTTGGCCATCACCATGCTGAACAGTAATGTTCCTTATCCTATTATCGAAGAGTACGTAAAAGTGGTGGAGCTTCTTGGCCTCTAAGATCACTTCATCCTCAAGGTGGTCGCGAAAGTCGATAACCAAACGAAGTAAACCTTCTTGAGCTGCCTCTGCTGCAGACAAATTGCCCGTCCTCTCGTATATCAAAACGAGGTTCTGCAACATCTCTATCAGCGTAAGATCCTCCAACTCTCTCGATTCTAGTTTGGGAGAAGCCAGGATATGGGTATAGATGTGTTCAGCATCTCTGTAGTTCCCTTCGAGCGTGAGCTGTTTAGCTCGCCCTTGAAGCATAAGGATGACGGTGTCCAATTTTTTATAGATTTGATGCCTTCCTTTGTTCGGATAAGGAAGCACTCCGTTTAATTCAGTGTTTACCACCACACGTAAGTCTCTCATCTCCTGCAGGCTTCGTAACCAGTAGGTCAGCAATAGCATACTCTATCGAGTTCAACAAGATGGCTCACAGTTGAGAGACGCTTGGTTCAGAAGTGGGTGTCGATGAAGGCGTCCGAGTGACCAGTAGATCTGCTCCCTGGCCGCCTGATTGCTCCTCCGACCTTGTTCTGTTAGCAGAGCAGACGCAGTCGTACTTAATACATCTATCGCATCTGCGTCCAGGCCACTGCCTACCCTCGGGTAGACACTGAATTGAGTCAGTATTCTTCATCTGTCAAACTCGAGAGTGTTGGGGAACTCACTCTCTGTTTGTCATGCCTACATCGCTGGCATTTTTGGGAGGATATGAGTTTGTTGACCTTCGGCATGGTGGATTTTGAATAGCGGAACGCACGCAATCTATGGAGAGCTATGTGGAGCTTAATCACAACAGTAGGAAGGGTAGACAAGGTTTTCAAGATGTTTGAGAAGACCACCTTGAATAAGGTTCGTGCCAGATCCAAGCTCTACTCCTATCAGCTGTCATTTACTTAGGGGCCTGGGGAATACTACCCTAGTGGACTTTATCATAGCTAGCCTGAATCATCGATAGCTGTGGGTATTGAAAAGGTCGGGGGCATTCCAAGAAAATGCATTGAATCACAGGCGACGAAAATCACCTTCGCACTCAGGCTTCGCAGGTGTTGTGTCAGCCTTCTAGGCTAGGCAGCCACACGGTTGTTGGTGATCCAATCATCCAAATCCCCCTGCTCTGCGCTAATCATGCACTGATCAACAGGCTGCAGGACCCCTCTCTTCTCGTCCCTTCTTACCTTCGCTCTCCTCGTTCGCAATCATCTCTCGAGGGCGTCGTACGGTACCATGCGTCACCCGTGCATATCAGATCCAGCCAATCTCTTTCGCACTCTCATGTTCGCACTCTATCTCTCGCATTAGCGTTTCAATAGCGCATTAGCCGGATGGCAATCGTGCAGCAGAATGTAAATCTTTCCCGCACGCTTTCGCTCTCCCAGTTTCGCACCATGGCTTTGGACCGTTTGCTGACAGGAGGGGGGTCGGACGCTCGGTTCGCTCGTGCAGAGGCCTCGACTCGCCCCCTTAGGTTTCGCAGTCTCACCTTCGCAATAATTCTTCGGCTGTGGAAAGGGCCACTACCCGGCTGTGAAAGGATCTTCCGGACTCTGAAGCTCCCAATCTCATCAGAATTTTTCAAGAACTGCGGCTATGTCCAGTAAGACGTGAAAGTCTGCGAAGGAATCCCCTACCATGTTCGCACTCTCTACTTCGCAGCTGTAGTGCCCAAGATGACCCCAATCTGGAGTCCTTCCCCAAGGCTGTGCCGGTATGCAGACGCCAAGGCGGAAATCTGGCGGCGCCGACTTTCAAGTACGTGTGTGCCCAATGGGTGATATGCCTCCATGCTATATATTCCGTCCATCCTCCGTCAACCTAATTGCCCCCTCCCTACCACACCTTGCTCAAGTCCACCGCTATATCAGACTTCTCTTTCAGTCAATGATTTTACTTCCTTCTATTAGACTCAGAGGGCACGATGAAGCGCTCACCTTCCGATGTCGAAGCTCAATCCATTCCCTCTTCGTTATCACAAGCCTCGACCCTTGCAGATGACCAACCCCCGTCTCAACCTTCCCCTCAGAAGTGTTGGGCTGTCGTCGTTCAGAGTCTGGACGAAAGCTGCATCCGATCCCAAGTCACCCTCCAGCATACCGACACCGGTGAACAGACCTGGGCACGTATACGATACCATGTTTGCAGTTTATCACTTGCAAGGCGTTTGAAAACTTGCGTATTCATGCTCTTCACAACGACTGTGGTCGGTACGGGGACCATCCGACAGGTATGAAGACTCTCTCGATGAAGTCTCGCCAACTTGATACTGACACCGATATTACAAGGCACAGACCTGGAATGGCACCCAGTAAGAGCCGCGACCGCGGGTGAACCTCAAATACTACCGCGATGACTGGTCACTCACCGAGGCCTTCCACAACCCGCATACACTCTTCCACGACACCAACCACGTCGCCAATAACGATCGATTCTCCATCAAGACATCATCGATTGGGACCAAACACAGTGCACAAGACGTGATCGTCATCCGCCAGATCGTCAACAAGACCAAGATTGCGTGGCTTCTCATGTTTCTGCTCATCATGTCACCAGGCTTGGGGCTTGTTGTTGGCTTACATACCCGCAGAGCTGAGGTCGGTATTGCAGTCAGCGCTGGACTTTTTGCTTTGGCATCGTTCCTTCAGGGCCTAGCGGCGTGGTTTCATGGGTGACAGTACCATCGGTACAAAAACAGAATTCCAGAGCGAACATCCCAATCTTGTAACCCACATGTTTCCAGACGTCTGTAACAGTTGGTATGAATTGAGCACCTTCAAGTCCTCAATCAGGAGCTCATGGCATCATTCATCATGTGTCCCAGACTTGTGGTTTATGTGTGAACAAGGGAACCTGGTAAATGGCAATGACATGTGAATTAGATCGTTGACCCAGGCCACGCTGTCTCTTCGACAATATTAGTATTACAAGTCATTCTCCATTGAGCTGGTTGCGCATCGCGATGGCCGCAAGAGGCCATCGCTCATCAGGCGTTTCGACATCCCGAAGGACCTCCTTTTGCTGCATGTTGTATCCGTACGATATGGCGTAACCCATCGTCATTACTTCTTTTCCTATCACGGCGGCTAACTTACCTATCTTCATCGCCTCTATGCTCAAGCGGTGGAGTTTCTCCATTACTGAGTATGCCGAAACTAGGCAACCGCCGGTATACCTGAATCGCCCAGACTACTATGTTTGAACTCCTTCTTGAGAGTTTAAGATGCAGCTAATATCTGTAGCAGTGACGCAGCATGAGCCCCGGATGGAACCGCCTTGAAAGAAATGAGGCAAGTGCCAAAGTCACGGACAGTGACCAGGACTCAATCCAAAGAAAGACGGAGAAGAGATGGGATGATGCTTTCACCGATGTCTATGTTCCAAGTGATGGATCTTAGGGATTCCTAACAAGAGCAATTGTAGTGTGTGAGACGTGCAATGGCCTGACCTTCATGACGCCGTTCGCATGGTGTGGAGTCGAATGACACTCTGGTTGGCAACTTGCTCAAGCAGAGCACGGAAATTGGGGATATAGAAATGGTATGATTGTCTCGAGTACGTAGAGATTCAAGTACAAATCGTAGTTGTGAGACTATTGCATATAGTCTGGCAAGAGTGATGAAATGATATATGAAGGAAGTCGATTTCATAGTGGGCTTTAGGGGCGGAGATGATCCGCGACTGACTCAGCAATCTCTTGGCGTTGAGGTCCACCAATCGGAAGATTCTACACGTTTACCATGCAGCATACAACGATCGATTCCGAGTCACTCCTCATGCCTTCCCTCACTAACAATATGGCCCCTTGTAATCTCCTTCCGTTCCTCCATCTTATCTGTATCTAGTGTGGCTCGAAAGCAACTTCAGCCTCCGCCCTAGCCCTCTCATACATGGTATTGATATCATTCTGGAAACTATTCGTCTCCTTCAAGATCTTCTTGATATGTGCAAGACTGAGTCTCTTGTCTCTCTTATCTCCTTGCGCAATTGACGCAGCAGAGAAGAGAACGTTCCTAATCTGGCGTCCGTTCAGATAACGGAATTGCGGCTCATCGTTCCAATCGTCGGTCTCCGGCCAATCTGTCAATTCTTGGTAATTCAACGTATTGTCTTCATTGAGCTGTTTGATAAAGTTGGAATATATAGTCTTCTTCTGCTTGTCGTCCAGGTTTTTGAAGGTGATGGCGAAATTGACTCGAGATTGGACTGCGATGTCGAAGGTTCTGATTCGATTGGTTGTGAGGATGAGAATGCCATCGTAGTACTCAAGTACGCGCAGTAGGACTATATTGGTGAGTGGGAGATCTTATCGGTGTAGATGTTAGCGCGAGTTCTCACCTGAGACTAAAGCGTTTCTATCGAGATTGGCCGTGTTGCTGGATCTCGACTCCAAGAAAACATCGGCTTCATCGCTATGCGAGCATTAACGCAGACAGCAATTCGGAGTTGTTAAGACATAGTAGCTAACTCACAAAAGCATGACCGCACGCCATGTCGCTGCTAATTCAAATAGAACCTCGAGATTGTGCTCCACTTCTGCAGGCTTCAGCCCAATGTCAGATACACTGACGGCAAACAGCGGTTTTCCAGTCGCCGCCGCAACGCTTTCTGTGTTTTCGGATCCAAATCTAAGTCATGTAGTGGTGTATATATGCAATGCATGGCACTCACCAGCAGTCAAGGTTTTGCCCACGCCCTAAAGTAGGGATATTACAGTTAGTAAGAAGTTTTCCATGAAGTAAATGAACCACTTAAGAAAATGAGTAGGGTGTACGTTACCGGAGGCCCTGCACAAGCCTGTCAGTGCTGTTGCCGTCCATGAGCTGAAGGAATGAATACCATGTAGAAGAATCACCAAGCCATTACCCTTTCCCTGCATAAGATCTGTCATCGAATGATTTTTATCATCCTTTCCACTGGCGTGGCACTCGACAAGCTGTTCAATCAATTCTTTCTTCGTTTTTGGAAGCTCCAGTTTTTGGAAAGACGCCGGATCTCTTAGGTTTTGGATGGGCATGACCAATTCAACGCTAAGCTCTACCCACCTTTTGCTTTTTAGATGGTATCCTAACACTCTTGGTGGACAGATCAGATACTGTGTGTCTTCCCAGATATGAATGCCCGGAGCACGATCGTAGTGCAGTTTCTGGTTGTCTCGCAGTCTCTCATTTGCCATGCAAGTCCCACAGTCGCATGTCCCGTTGTCATTCTCCGTGAATTTGAGGTCGCCGATAGGAGGGAATTCGGCGGATGAAGGACAGTGCTGCAGATAGGAGGTAAAGTCGACCATGACGCGATCCTGTTTTATCTAGGGTCTAATGTTAGCTGCTGTAAGCTCAATGAAAGGACTTGAAATGCAGAAAGGTTACTCACCAGATGTTTCTTCGCCGGCTTCTTTTCAACCTGGGTCAGCTGCGGCGTCCGGCCGCTTGATGACCAGGTATCCATTTCGTCATCCTATCAAGCGGATCAATCAATGAAAGGTCACTACTCTTCGTGAATGCGTACCTGATTGGTCTTGGCTACCTTGCGAACTCCAGTGCCCCTAGATAACGCTATACCATCGTATTCGAAGATTTGTTTTCCGCGAGCTTTGAGACACAACGCGCGATACTTTCTGCCTCGCTCGATCAGATTTTCTCTTAGTGCTTCGATCGTGTTTTGTCCACTGTTCAGATCATTGGCAACACCATCATCCTCGGCGCTCTCCTTGTAAAACTTGAGAGGATAGCAGCGCAAGGCGCTGATTGAGGACGTGCCTTTAAATTTATCGAAAGTGAACGTAACTGGGATACGGTCGAAAGTGCTCCCGTTATAGTCATAGCTCCAACATTGGAGATCCCATTTCTTGGTTAGGCCGCTTTTTGAGCGCCTCTCGATGACATCCGTACTTTCTCTGACAATGAAGGCTTGAGGCTGCCCCATGTAGGGTCGCGAGATCACTATCTCACCTGGAGGAAAAACCGTCCAAAGATAGTCAAAAGCAACCGTGTGAGCTGTTTCTTGCATTTCGCGGGCGCCAAGAAAGTATTTCTCCAACCCCGGAGTGTCCTGGACCTGATCTAATATCTCAGATCTGCTGAGGCCTTCTCCAGACTGCTGACGGGACCCTTTAGTGATGCGAGCGGGCTGGTCAAGTATGCCGATGCAACCGCTTTGTGCAGTTTAACGACCACAGGATCTGATTGATCATGATTAGCGAGAACGCTCAGCGATGACCAATTGTGAATGAGAGGTTCGAATAGACTCGTGAAGAACAACGTGGTTGAATGGCTGTAGCTTGGATGATGTGACAGAGCATATAGCAATAGTGCTTGCAGCCCCTTATCATGGACAATGATGTAAGATTGCTCCCACTTCCCATAATCGTCGTAACTCCTCAGTAGTGTCATTGCGTACTTGGTCGAATGGGTCTTGGCCTCGTCTGGTTTGGCCGTTTTGTTTGCTACATCCTTTTCTTCGAGCGAGCCATCTTTGTTATACTTTCTCTCACGGAAACGAATGCGTGAATAAGCCTCTGATTCAAACGTTAGATGTTGCCTTTCCCGTTGCTTCCTTGACATTTGGCTTGGTGACACGTTAGCTAAACGAGATCTTTTCCACCTCTCGTACAACTACAGACCGAATTGGCCGTGTCGCCATTGGCTGTTTTCAATGACGATGCTGAGCTCTTCTTAGTCTGCAAATGATCAGCTGTCTGCTCATTCGCATATGGAAATCATTGGCCTACCAGAGATAGGGTCTTTGACTGAGTGTTGACGTCTTCGCTCCTCAGTTCTGGAGATCTTCTTTTCGAGAAGCTCGATGTACTTTTGTTCCAAAGCCGCAATCGTGGTGTTCGAAGACATCTCAACTTTGGCCTTCCCTTCAACTTCCTGTGAGGGGCTGAGCTTGAAAGTGGGAATCGTCAAGGAAAGCCATGGAATTTGCGCGATTTAATATCCTTTGACGATGCGAGGCATGTGATATACTTGCAGACAGGATGCAGCACTTTGGTGAAGCCTATCAAGCCATGCGTGAAGGAAAGTAATCCACTTACGGGTCCAATCGTTATCCTATTGAGTGTTGTCGAGAAGTAACTCATGCATGCACCCGTCACCTATTTCAATGATACAATCTGATTAGTTCAGCCGCCATGAAGTCTCGGGAAGCCGCAGGAGTGCTGGCGGTACAGCTCCTAGAAAAGCCGCAGTCCGTCCGAAGTATACAATCGCTACCGAAGGCATAGCCTTCTCCAAAGGGTGCTGTGGCCAGCAGAACTCAGAACTCAATCAATGGCAGTCTTTCTCGAGTCTCTATGCAAACGCCCAGATCCCCTCGAACTGTCATAGATTGGACGAAAGATGGATTCAACCAGCACGAAACCAAATGCTCTACATGAGGAGCTTCCCACTTCGTCCCGATGGAGCGAATTTTGGGGGAAGAATGTAAAGGCAAACCAGTCCGCTGCATCCTTGCTCCCATATGATTTACTACTAATCAGTACAGGGCTTTGTGCGAGCCGGCCAACAAAGTCCTCGACGAGGCCAAAAACTTCCGGAAGCAAATGGAAAAGACGATCACAATTGAAGAGAAGCGGTTTGTGGACTGTGCTGACGACAAAGCTCTGGAAATTCTCTTATCTGAATGCCTTGATGATGCACAACACCAACGCGGGAAGATTCAACAAAATCAGAAAATCATGAAGAGGGTGGGGAAGAAGACAGTTGTGTTTGCCAACAACTTCTCAAGCTTTTTGCAGGCATATTCTGGCATTGTCGAGATTATGAAGGGTACCGACCAACAATACGGAGGTTTAGCATACTCTACATTGTCCCTGCTGTTAATTGTTCGTGAGCCCGTAACATATGAATGAGGGATAGCTTACGAGAACAGGTCGCCGTCAACAAGCAGCAGAAGGAAGATCGGATTGATGCAGCCTTGCTGACCTTGCAAAGAGAGTTCGCCCGCCTTGAGCTCTTGAGAGATATACATTCTAGCGACACCATGAAGAGGGCTATCGCTGAGGCATATAGCCTATGCATCGATTTTGCGCAGGGGGTCACGCTTTACTATTCACGTTCGACGTGGCGACGAGTTCTAGAAGCGATTACCAAGCCTCCGCAACTTGGTATCGATACTAAAATAGCGGCAATCACGGATGCCATGACGGAGATCAAAACGGAAAGGGCGACTTTGGATAGCAAGCGGCTTCATCAAATTCAACAAAGCGTAGATGAGCTTCAACAAAGTATGGATGAGGTGCATCGTAATGTGACCGGTACCAATGGTGCCGTAGAGGGTAGGTTGGAATGCCTCCAGGTCACTTCGAACGGTAGCGCTAACCGACTCCAAGCTTTACATGTGCAAAACGAGAGTAGGCTGCTTAGCATCTTGAAAGAACAGTTGCTTCCACGCGCTTATGACCCGAACAGCGTCTTGGAAAAGTATAGCCCACTGGTCATCGACTCGTTCCGGAACCCAGGGCGACTGACTGTCCTGAATGTCGACCGACTCATGCGGAACGGTTTGTTTCGAAAGTGGGAAGAAACTACTAAAGCGAGTATGATGTTGCTCTATGGTAGAACAGGAATCCCAGCCAGGGACTACTGCTGGCTATCGCCAGCCGTCTTCCACCTGATCAAGGTATATCGTGGTCGAAATCATGTCGTTATCTTTCATTGCTGCCATGATCGAATATGCATGGAACCAGACACTCAAGCTGAGGTTGTCTTATCAAGCTTGATCTATCAGCTGCTCCAAGCCAAGGCAACGATCTTGCGGGAACAGCCACGCTATCATGAGCTGAACCGCAAATTTTCGGATCCAAAGTGGCGCACAACTTCATCACGGCCGCCATTTGCTGTTCTTGGCGACCTGCTGGATGGGTTTCCGGAAGTCTATATCCTGCTGGACCGCATCGACCGAATCAAAGGCCAAGCTGATCGCTTTCTGGACCCCTTAATAAATATGATCAAAAGGTCTAAATGTGTCATCAAAGTGTTTCTGGTTGCGTCTTCGAACAATCATGCTCATCCGGATGGTAAAATCACGTCCGAAGTGTTGACGAATGCCGAAGATGAGCTCGGATCTGATCGCTTCTCGAGTCTCAAATTGGATCAGAAGTGAGAAAAGTAGCCGCCAAATGTCAGATGCTGATCAAATTTTTGTCCGGTCGATTCGAGTCTAAATGGAATCAACATAGTGGCCAACGACGAGGGCTTATTCCTTCGGTCCATACTTGTCGTTGGCGGAAACGCTGCGAACGCGGCCCCTAAAGATGAAGAATTCATGAAGTATATACAAGCGCTATAATGTAACCCAGTATACATACCCATATGCGTCTATCAATGTTAGCAAGGATATACACAGAGACTCCGTGCAATGCTATGCTAAACGCCAGAGTGGACATATTCAACGTTTACCACTCCAATATTCTTGAAAAGCAGCGTATTTTTTTCATCTCTTATGCTTCTCAGCCAAGGCTTTCTCATGTTTCGCCACTAGCTCTTTCCTGAAACACGATGTTAGTAGATCTCAAGTATGAGAGCCCGATGAATGAGCTTACTGCAACTGCATAGGCGCAGGACTATAATGGCTGAATTCCATCCCAAATTCGCCCTTTCCTTGGGTCGCTGCTCTCAACTGTGTACTAAAGCCGAACATTGAATGCAAACTACAATCAGCATAGAGGGTAAAGTCCTCCGGTCCGATTTCCGTGTCGCTGATCACTGCGTTACGCTTATTCAGCAACCCAACAATATTACCCTGGAATTCATTCGGCGCAGTGATGGTAGTCTTCATCAATGGCTCCAAAATCTGTGGCCGGCCTTGGTTGAACGCCTTCCTGAAAGCTTGCTGTGCTGCAGTTTTGAACGCCATTTCACTGGAATCAGTCATGTGGGTTGCACCATCGTTGACGACCATTCTCGTGCCTAGGACTTTGTGGCCGACAAGTGGCCCTTTGTGGCAGGACAGCTGGAAGCCTTTATCACAAGCAAATATGAATTTCTCGGAGATGGCACCACCAGTGACCTGGTTCTCGAAGTTGTTTTCTTCGAGAGCGCCAGTCGGCTCCATCCAGCCAACCACTCTGGCGAAGTCTCCAGCGCCTCCAGTCTGTTTCTTGAGCGTGTGATCAAAGGTGACTTTCTCAGTGATGGTCTCGCGCCAAGCGACTTGAGGCTGCCCAGTTTCGCAAGCTACTTTATATTCGCGTCGCATGCGTTCGACGTAAATGTCCAGATGCAATTCACCCATCCCAGAGATGATGGTTTCCTGGCTTTCATTGTCGACGTGAACACGAAAGGTAGGGTCTTCACGCTGGAAGCGCGACATGGCTTTCGAGAAGTTTGGTAGGTCTTTGTTGTCCTTGGGTTTGATGGAGAGCGAGATGACGGGTTCGGGAACGAACATGCTCGTCATGCTGTAACCCAGGGTCCCATCTGTGAAGGTATCTCCAGAAGCACATTCGATGCCAAACACGGCACAGATCTCGCCAGCACCAATTTCCTGGGTATCTTCCATCTCGTTTGAGTGCATGCGGACAATCCTCGGTACCTTGACTTTTTTGTTGGTGCGGGCATTGAAGATATTGTTGCCCTTCTTCAGCGACCCTTGGTAAACACGAATGTAGGTGAGCTGGCCAAAGTTGCTCTCTTCGAGCTTGAAAGCCAGACCGACGAAAGGAAGGGAGTTGTATGAGACTAGCTTGACTGGAGCTTCCTGCCGCCGTCTGTCCAGAGCTAGATTCTCGACCTCAGATGGATTGGGCAGATAATCGCAGACACCGTCAAGCATTGGTTGCACTGACTTATCGGCCAGTGCTGAGCCCATAAAGACCGGGGTAAATTTCAGCGATATTGTAGCTCGCCGCACAGCAGCTTTGATCTGATCCACCGTTGGCGTCTGCTCTTCAAGAAAGATCTCGGCAATCTCATCATCCACATCGGCCAAAGTCTCCACCAATTTCCTTCTCTTCTCTTCCGCGAGTTGTCTAACAGCCGAGGGTATCTCGTCCGTGATCCGTATGGTTTCTCCCTTCAGCCCCTCACTGTAGATAGCTTGCATCTTGACCAGATCAACCACCCCTTTGAACTCATCTTCCACTCCAATCGGTACCTGCACTGCTGCTGCAGGTAATCGTAGTTTATGGCTGATCTGATCGACAATCTTGAAGGGATTGGAACCTGCTCGGTCCATTTTATTGACAAAGGATATTCTGGGCACATTGTACCTCTTCATCTGCCGATCCACTGTAATAGTCTGAGATTGCACTCCAGATACCGCACAGAGAATCATTACGGCTCCATCAAGCACTCTCAAGGCTCTCTCCACCTCAATGGTAAAGTCGATATGTCCCGGAGTATCGATTAGATTGATATGGTATTTTTCATCCTTGCCGTCCACCTTCTTGACCCAATCGCAGTACGTAGCCGCAGACTGGATTGTGATTCCTTTCTCCCGTTCAAGATCCATGAAGTCCATCTTTGCGCCTACTGCATCTTTGCCACGAACTTCGTGTATCGACTTGATCCGACCCGTGTAGTATAAGACTCGCTCGGTGGCGGTCGTCTTTCCACTGTCAATGTGCGCCTAAACATATGAACATGCTGTCTCCCCACTTCGGATGCATAAGCTTACAGCTATACCAATGTTCCTGACTCGAGACAAACGTTCAGCCTCCCTCGGCGCAAGGTTATCGATGATAGTTTCCCGTGCGAGGTTCTCTGGTTCCGCTGCTTGCTCCAGCCTGCACAAGACATCAGCAATAGATTAAGCTCAGAGACTGCCGGTACCTACACTGCCGCAGCAGCGCTTGCTTGACGGCACTGTTGCCATCGCCGATCTAGTTGTAATGGGATTGGTCGTAGAGGGTGGAGGGAAGTAGACACGCATCGCGTCGTCCTGGGGCACACTAATCGCGGAGAAAGGACGTGAGACTTTGAAGATATCGAGACATGCCTAGACAGCCTTGATGCACGCTGCGACCGCATATCCCTGTGATGCAGAGAAAAGCGAACAAAGGCGTTGACTTTTTTGCTCGACTTTTTCAGCCCTACAGATATTCTAAGTCCGCTGCAACTCCGCAACCTTGATGCATTCACATCCACAGCAGAGAGATCATTGATATGTGTGCTCGGGATGAGTTGGAGGAATGCCGGAGAAAGAAGAAGTATGAGGAAGTGTAGATAATGAAGATCCCGGTTGTTGCATCTCTTCCCTTGAACACAATCTCAAGCAACCCCTAAAAGTCAACAATGCCGCCCTCGTATTTCTCAATTCCTATCGTCTTTACTTCTGCAATCCTTCTTCGAGTCATTTTAATCTTCTATGGGCTTATACAAGATGAATACTCCCCTCTGCCATACACCGACATCGACTATTTTGTCTTCACGGACGCCGCGCGCTATGTTTCGAATGGCCACTCACCATATCTGCGAGAAACATACCGCTACACGCCACTCCTAGCCTGGCTTCTCTTACCCACAGCATGGCCTGGTGCAGCATGGTTCTCTTTCGGCAAAGTCCTTTTCGCCGTTGCCGATATCGTGGCGGGATGGCTCATCGTGCTTGTACTTCGCTCGCCTGCAGGTGGTGGCATGGCTACCGACAGGGCCTTGAAATTTGCGAGTATCTGGCTGCTCAATCCTATGGTTGCTACCATCAGCACGAGGGGCAGCTCGGAGGGTTTGTTGGGGGTGATGATTGTAGCTTTGCTATGGGCTGTTCTCAATCGGCGAATCCTACTCGCTGGGATGCTGCTCGGTCTTGCTGTTCACTTCAAGATCTACCCTTTCATCTATGGCATCTCGATCATATGGTACCTCCGAGCATCTACGACACGAGATTCGACGAAGAAAACCAATTCAGCCACAGGGCGTTCATCAGTCGCATCGATCTCGCAAAAACTTCTCGCCTTTCTGACACCCGCCCGCATTACCCTCCTCATCTCCTCCCTCGCCACCTTCACTGCCCTCAACGCACTCATGTACGCCATTTACGGACGGCCGTTCCTCACTCACACCTACCTCCACCATCTGACGCGTATCGACCACCGTCACAACTTCTCACCATACAACACCCTCCTGCATCTCAAATCCGCCATCCCAACAACGCACGGCATACGCTTCGAAACTTTGGCTTTCCTACCACAGCTCGCTCTCAGTGCAGTACTCATCCCGCTCGCTCTTGCCAAGAAGGATCTCGCAGGCACAATGTTAGCGCAGACATTCGCTTTTGTTGCGTTCAATAAGGTGTGCACCAGTCAGGTACGTTCAGCTACATTTACTTAATCGAAGAAATGGTATTATTATCTTCTTCGCACCAATTTTCCTTATTCCCTGCAGTTGCGCGCACAAGCAGAAAAGCCTATATAGATCCTTATATGAGCAATTCTCCTACATACGGCCACAGATTAAAGAATACTCGGCATCCCGTCCGCTCTGCCATTGACAAGCTTTAAATCGAACAACTAGTAGTTGGGTCGGTGACGACCAGCGAATCCTGTTTGCTGTATGTTTTTGTTTTTTGCCTCCCTGTTTTTCTTTCGCCCTCCCTCTACATCAGATGTAACACATCGCTATCGCTTCTTTGTTACTTTATTTAGGCCAGCGCAATACAGACGGCGCTTGCTTTTTGCGTATGCTTGGCATTGGGCCACCTCGCCGAAACCAGTCTTGGCACATCTTCACCCCCTTTCTCCCAAATCCCCGTCTTCGCTAACACTCCCCCCAACAGTACTTCCTCTGGTACCTCTCCCTCCTCCCCCTCCACCTCCCCCACTCCACCCTCCTCGCCTCGCCCCGTACTGGCCTCCTCGCCGCATCTCTCTGGATAGGA